>Ga0208964_1000594_pt1 | contig 18502 bp, 12 predicted proteins | sample AOAMet1_08_M0_20_2_FD_188227 | JGI IMG/M metagenome (GOLD analysis project Ga0208964, IMG submission 188227) | Ammonia-oxidizing marine microbial communities from Monterey Bay, California, USA - CAN11_08_M0_20 (SPAdes) | ecosystem: Environmental > Aquatic > Marine > Intertidal zone | place... | reverse complement strand
TGAAAACGGTTACGACTGCGACGGCCAATGCCTCGTAGACACCGACGGTGATGGAATCTGCGACCCATTTGAAGTCGCTGGTTGCACCGACCCGGCTGCCTGCAACTTCAATGCAGATGCTACAGATGACGATGGGTCATGCTCCTATGCTGATCCAGGATACGACTGCGACGGAATTTGCATCACCGATCTCGATGGAGACGGTGTGTGTGACACTGAAGAAGTGATCGGATGCACCATTGAGTATGCTTGCAACTACAATCCCGAAGCCACGGAACAAGACGACGAATCGTGCTTCTATGCGACAGCTGTATTTGACTGTGAAGGCAATTGCCAAGTAGACGAGAATGAAAACGGAATCTGTGATCAATTGGAAGATGACTTCATCAACCTGTGCGGAGAAGGGACCATATGGGATCCAGAGATTGGCCAGTGCATTGCGCTTTTAGATGATTGTCCATACGATCTGAACGGAGATGGCATGGTTCAATTGCAAGACCTCATGGACTTCTTGTTGTACTATGGAACGACTTGTCAATCTGACGATGATTCAAGCGACAATGGTCCTGGCACTTCAGAATTTACTTGCGGCAATTCGTATGATTATTTCGGACATGAATATCCAACGGTGCAGATAGGAGATCAGTGTTGGTTTGCTGAAAACTTGAGAAATGAGGTGTTTTCCAATGGAGATTCAATCCCATTGGCCACCTCCGAATCTCCGCTGCATACTCAAGGAGCCTCAGCGAGGGTTGCCTATGACTATTCTACCGAAGAAATTGGATCAGAAGGCTGGATTTACAACGGGTTTGTAGCCATCGATTCAAGAGGAGTCTGTCCCGCTGGATGGGACATTCCAGAAGATGACGATTTCAAAGACCTCGAAACCTGGCTCGGTATGAGCAATGAACAAGCCAACGAATCAGGCTGGCGAGGCACGAACCAAGCCACTCAATTGAAATCGAGCATTTCAGATTCGCCCGCTTGGAATGGAACGAATGCAACCGGATTCAGTGCAATCCCTTGCGGCGTTCATTATGCCGCGTTTCAAGGAGGTTCAAGCACCGTGCATTTGTGGTGCAAAGACGGTTTGGGATGGAATTCCGACAACTACTACCGAGCCATCGAGACGGGCGGGGGTATTTTTCGCGCTACACACAACATTGCAGATGGACATTCATTGCGCTGCTTGAAGAAAGAATGAAACTTCTAAAAAAGATGCAATGGTTCCCTCTATGACTAAAGTCATCGATGGTCCCAAGTGATAAAATTAAAAAAGCACCCGCTCAAGGGTGCTTTTTTCGTTTCAATGAAGCAATTCCAATGCAGCCATTCATCAACACACATTAAAACATTCATTAACAGGGTCTAAAGTCAATCACGACTCGGAAAAATCAATGACTAATGACGACGACTTAAGTTGAGCAGAGATCAACTCGATTTAATTGAGAAGCACAATCATCGAACAACGCACGGCGCCTTGCGGCCACCATTCAAAAGCAAATGCTCTCTTCTCTCCGCTGATTTAAATTCAAGAGTTAATTGGTGAACTGTATTGGAGGCAATGATGAACTTCAACGTTCATCACGCCAATGGCCTATGCAGCTGTCACCCCAGCATCGTTATGTCTTTCGGCTGTTTCAATTAAGCCCAGCATCATTCCAAAAAATCAGAACCATCGAAGAACCTCGCGCATTTCATTCGAACCGGTTTAACAACAAACCGATACAGCTGAAAAGAGTGGCTTTATTCTTGACTATAATGTGCCTAGACTGCAGTAAAAAGAAAAAAAAAGGTCCACCCAGAGCGGCAGACCTTTGAAGGGGAGATTCGACGCTGGGATTCAACGTTTAGCACCTAAATATTCGGATTGGTACTACGTTATTCCTTGCGGCGAGGTATTAAGTTACGAAAAAAAATTGTCTTTTTCCAACATTTGAATCACTTTAATGCGTGCCTTTAGTCGCATGCAAACCCATAATCATTGAGGAGCATGAGCAAATCTCCTGTTCCAACTACGTCGTCTCCATTGAGGTCTCCAGGGCAAGACGAATCTTCCACACAAAGCTGCATGCTTTCCACCCAAACGGTTCCTTCACCACAATAGTCTTGTCCATCGCACTGGGCAAGTCCGGCCAAATATCCCTCGGTGTATCCATTGAAGTCCGCGTCTGAGATCAAATCTTCGATCTCATCACAAACACCGTCGCCATTCGCATCGTTCAGGCATTCGCCATCGCAACCGTAGTATTGACCAGCGATGTAACATTCGCCTTCATCCGTGGCAGCTGCATCATAGTTGCAGGCCAACAAATCCGTACAACCCACGATCTCATCGGCATCGCAAATTTCATCTCCATCCGCGTCGTTGTCTACAACTGTTCCTGAACCATCCGTGCTGCCAGAACAACTCTCACAGCCCTCAGGGAAAATACAATCAACTCCGGGATCAGTTGCAGCTGCATTGTAGTTGCATGCCATCGCATCCTGACATCCAGGGATTTCATCGGCATTGCATACGGCATCATTGTCATCATCATTGGCCAATACCGTTCCTGAGCCATCCGAGGCACCTGAGCAGCTTTCACAGCCAATGGCATAAACGCAGCTTCCGTCCTCGTCCGTTGCAGATTCATTGTAGTTGCAAGCAACGCTATTCTGGCATCCAGGAACCTCTTCTGCATCGCACACACCGTCCTCGTCAGAATCGTTGGCAAGAACTGTGCCTGTGCCGTCGTCGGAATTGCCGCCGCATGTTGCACAACTTCCAAGCGCGTACTCACATGACACTCCTCCATCTGTTGCCAATGCATTGTAATTGCAGGCCAACGGATCCTGGCAGCCTGCTACCTCATCGAAATCGCATACATCATCGCCATCGGCGTCGTTATCAACTACCGTACCCGTACCATCTGATTCTCCAGAACACGCCTCACAAATGCCATCCGTGTAAGTGCAATCTCCTGAGTCCGTCGCTGCAGCATTAAAATTGCATGCCGAATCATCTTGACAACCTACCACCTCGTCCAAATCGCATACATCATCACTGTCTGCATCATTGTCGACAATCACGCCCGTGCCGTCCGTCTCTCCAGAGCATGTCTCGCAAATACTATCAGGGAATGTGCAGGCCCCGGCATCTGTCGCCGCAACATTATAGTTGCATGCAGCGGCATTTTGACAACCGACAACTTCGTCCAGATCACAGACATCATCATTGTCTGAATCATTGTCCACAATCACGCCCGTTCCATCTGTCTCACCTGAGCACGTATCACAAATCCCATCAGGTAATACGCACGTGCCAGCATCTGTAGCAGCAGCATTGTAGTTGCATGCTGAGCCATCCTGACAACCTACAATTTCATCTGCATCGCAAACTTCATCATTGTCGGAGTCATTATCGACGACTGTTCCCGTGCCGTCCGTTTCACCAGAGCACGTCTCACAAATACCATCTGGAAACTGGCAATCACCTGCATCTGTGGCGGCAGCATTGAAATTGCATGCGTCGTCGTCTTGGCAGCCAACCACTTCGTCTGAATCACAAACATCATCGTTGTCTGCATCATTGTCGATGACGTCTCCAGTGCCGTCTGAAGCGCCCGAGCATGTGTCACATCCTGCTGCAAAAACGCAGTCGACGCCTGTGGCTGTTGCTGACGCATCGTAATTGCAAGCCGTTGAGTCCATGCAACCCGGAATGTTCGGAATGCATCCTCCGTCGTCGTAGAGCGCTCCATCATCGTAATTGAGCGCTTCTGCGTCCATGCAGCCGCAATCCTGGTAATTCGATGCCATGGCTCCGTCCCAATCGGCAGCGGAGAATGTGCCCTCGCCGTCAAATGCAAAGTGCACCGCATTGAAGACTCCAGCCTCATAAATGCCATTCTGGATGATCTGCACAGAAAATTCACCTGAAATTTGACCTTCAGAAGTAATCTGAGCCATCATCACACGTCCGTCATCGCCAGCCAGCGCTGGATAGTTGTCATCGCAACTGCCTCCATCCACTCCGGGAGGCAAGGTGCAGTTTCGCGTGTTGTAGATGGAAAAACCCCCGGCATCATTCACCAAGACATCATTGCCCGCATTGAAATTGGTCCAAAATGTACCCAAAGCATCTGCCGAAGCAATGTTCAAATCAGGATTGGCTGAATCTGCGCCGAACGTAAACCAACTGTCGAATGCAGCGCTTGGGTATACAGCCAAAATAGCAGGCATGAGATCCGTCCCGTATTGCGCATTAAAATTCGCATCGTTGTACCAATTTGGTGTGGATGTAGATGTCAGTGCAAATGCGTGCTCAGTGCCCTCTCCATAGATCGCACTCAAGTAATCATTGGGGTGATCCATATTCACATACAGTCGGTATGTGGTGTGACCTGCAATGCTATCGATGGCGTACTCTTCAACCGTGAGGCTGTATGGCGACAAGCCTGTCAACTGACTGCAACCGCAATACTGGCAAGAATCGTCAGAATCAGTTGCTAAGGAGTTGTAATTGCAAGCAGTAATGTCCTGGCATCCCGCTATTTCATCAATGTCGCAAACCAAATCATCGTCGGTGTCACCATCGACCACACTGCCGGTGCCATCCGTATCACCGGAACAAAAATCACAACCAGAAGCGTAAATGCAAGTAGCACCGTCTGTTGCTGCGGCATCGTAATTGCACGCAGTCGAATCTTCACAACCGGCCACCTCGTCGTTGTTGCACACTCCATCGTCATCGCTGTCATTGTCGACCACCGTTCCTGAACCATCCGTTTCACCCGAGCAAGTTTCACAAATATCATCCGTGAAGTCGCAAGTTCCAGCGTCTGTTGCGGCTGCGTTGTAATTGCATGCCGCATCATTTTGGCATCCGATAATCTCTTCGTTGTCGCACACTCCGTCGTCATCGGTGTCGTTTGCGTTCGTCCCGCCGGTTCCATCTGTTTCTCCTGTGCAGGTCTCACAACCAGTTGCGTACACACAATCAACTCCACTGTCTGTAGCATTTGCATTGTAATTGCATGCTGCATCATCCTGACATCCGACAACTTCAAGCTCATCGCAGATTCCGTCATCATCCGCATCTGCAAGGCATACATCCGCGCAATCGTAGTAGGTGTCTGGAAATTCACATGAACCGTTGTCTGAAGTCGCCAATGCATAATAGTTGCAAGCATTATCATTTGTGCACCCTTCGATGACAGGCGACCCCATGTTTTCACCATCGTAAGTCTGTGTCAAAATCACTTTCGTGTTTTCGTCACCGTGCACCCAAATCTCAGCGTTCAATGTCCAAGAGATCGCTCCCTCAGAAGTGATCTGCATCACCACGGACTTGCAGTCTTCACCAGCGAAACCATTGGTTGCAGATGTGTTCGGCAAGTACCATGCACCAGCGCTGGAAGCACCGTCCATGCTGATATCAACTGGGCCTGAATTGCCACTGAAAAAAGTTTCGATCTGGAAATTATCGCTCCACGGATTTGACACCGTTTCATCAATGGTGACGTCCGATTCATTCGCAAGAAACGAGGGAGTGCAGGTCAATCCAATTCCCACCCAAGAATCGTTCGTATACGTATTCGATAGGTAGAATGCGGGATCATAGCAAGGACTCGAACCTGCTGTAGCTCCGCCAATGAAATCGTTGTACATGCCCTGTGGCACGCTGATCGCGGCATTCAGGTCAGCTGATCCATAAACCTTGTGAATGAAATCGTCCTCGTGCAGCGTATTGACCGATACGAGGTACTTCATGTATCCTGTCAAGTCGAAATCTCCAGCCGCGGGAAAAACGAAAAGAGGGCTTGAATATTGAGTGAATTCGTATTGATCGACAACAAGCGTCGGCGAATTTTCACTAGGAGGCACGGCACTGGAAAGCTCGTCTGATGACGATTCATTTGCAAATGATAAGGTGCTCAGGCAGCTAAGGAAAGCCAATAAGGCCAATGATCCGAAGCGCGCCGATTTGGTTGAGGCAGCGTTGCAAGACATGGTAATGGTAAAAGCGATTTGCACTAAAATACAAAACAAAAACTCATTCAGCGAATAATTCTACATTTCAATATGTAGGATATAGTCTTCAGTCGAGTTTTTATACGTTAAGCCGCTTATTAAACCACTTATTGAAGCGCTCATTGACTCTTGAAGCGCTCATTGACTCGCATGATTTGCGATCCATTCCAAACATTGCTCAATCCCGTGACGATGGTCAGCTCTCAAATCCAGTGCCGTAATCCGATACCCATCCGAGCGCAAAGGACGAGCTGGTGCAATTTGCGTCCACGATTGGACATCACCCCTTCCCTCAGTTGCGAGAAATTCCACCAGTGCATTGTACCTCACATGCCAATTCTCAAAAAGTTTCGATACCGCAGGATTGTCCCGAAACAAGTAAGAAGCCAACCAATCAAGCGTATCTCGCTCAACAAACTCCTTTGACGGTCGGGTGCGAATGACCAAGACATTGGAACAACCGTTCTCAAGAGCTGCTTGCAAGGGGATGGGATCCGCATAGCCACCATCAAACATCCAACGTCCGTCCAACTCTACTTTCCCCCTTGTAATCAAAGGCAACGTGCTTGAGGCAAGTACCGATCGAATCCAATTCTCACGGCGCGGTTTGAGGTAGTGGGCATCCCCTGTTTCAAAGTCTGTTGTCACCACATGCACGTGCTTGTCAGCAATGAAGTGATTCGCAGCGTCCCAATCGATTGGTGCTTTTTTGCTCACCACTTTGGCCAAGTGCGCCAAGTTCATCAATCCCTCATCGGACATGACGGATCCAAACGAAATGAATTTGCCATCCTCGACGAGTTGCTCAGACAACTCAATGAAATGACCGCGTTGCCCCGAAAGAAAAGAGGTCATCGCCATGGAACCAGCACTGACACCGTAATAGTGCTGAAATGGCCTATAATCCAGAGCCGCAAAAGTATCCAACACTCCTGCTGTAAATGCGCAGCGCAAACTTCCACCTTCGAGGACCAATGCATCATAGTGTGGCAGTTCTTTCATCTCCTTTAATGTACGAAAGAAAACACCCGCTTCAGCGAATCAGCAGCGGAAGCGCGGTCTTCTGCTGTCGCATCACCCAGTATAAGCCCGGAATCGCCGGTGCTTGAAATGATGACGAACCCAAAGGTATTCTTCGAACCTCCTGGCCAAGAGCATTCAGCAATGAAATTTGCAGGTCCAAATCTGAATGGCCGTCTCGGATGTAGACCGTTTCGTTGCTTCTCACAGGGTTTGGATAAATGGTAACGCCAGACAGGTTTAAATTGCTACCCTCCAATCCACTTGCATCGCAATCTCCACCGTACAAATCCAACGTGAATGTGGTGTCCAAGGATGCCGAACTGGCATCCAAAGTTTGGGTCCAATGTTGCAACCAAGATGAATGAGAACCATCAGACAAGGAAACCGTCAAATAGTCTGCGGTGCTTGCCGAAACATCAAGCGTAAAACATTCGAACTGGCTCAAGCACATGGAGTCTGATTGAACCCAAAAATTGTTGGATGCCTCCGTTGACCAATCGGCATTTAAAAGCACGTTCTGAGATCCATCGAGCAACTCAAGTCCCACTTCGACTCCTTCTCCTCCAGCGTAGCCAAACACAGTGCAAACTACAGGCAAACAGCCCTGATTCCCTGTGCCCGTCCACTCCCATTCTCTCGGCACGAATTCCATTTGATACGAACACATCAATGCCTCATCAAATCCAACCCACAACTCCAATTCTACCGGCACGGAAACGGGTTCATCTGGCCAAGGGTTGATCAGCTCGATGACATGGTGCGACCAATCAGCAATCCCAAAATACATTACTTCCTCCGTGCCCATGAGTGTTCCCGAATCATCCAAAATATGCCAGCTCGGGTAACTGTAGATTTCATCAAAGTTGGTGTTTTGGCATAGGACATGTACCAACGATGCGTTAAATGGATCCAACCAGAGTCCTTCAACGGAAAGACCCGGACAGTCTTGTGATTGCGCAGGCAAAAAAGCAAACAAAAAAAAGGCAATCGCTGCAATGAGCTGCCACTGCCTCATCGAATCATCAATTTTTGAGAAAACGTCGAAGAATGCGTCGAGGGCAAATGAGATGGAGTCCAGTCTACCAGATATGTTCCTGACTGCAATGCACTGATATCAAGTTGTTCGCCCAATGAGACATCAAATACCTCCACAATTCGTCCCTGCAGGTCTTTGCAAACGAGCTGGCCATTGTTCCGTGCATTTTGTGGTTCAACATTGGCGAGGATTAGCACCTCAGATGCTGGATTGGGGTACATCCGAAAAGCGGCCCTCTTCGTTTGTTCATTCAAGGACAAAGACAGCACATCGATGTCACCGACGTGCAACACATATTCATCACCTATCTGATGCATCGCACCATAAATTTGATACACATCGCCGGGCGTGGGACCATCGGGATCTTCGTTATTGGCCGGGTCGTCTGCATCAATCCCCCAACACTTGACCTCTCCTGCACCGTCGCTAACCGTCCAGTAACCATCCGCGTCCGGTGAAGTGATAATGGTAGCATTGTCAATTCGCACACGGGTTCCTTCGTATTGCTCATCCTGAAACTCATCCGCCGTCAACCAAATGCCCATGGCTGTTGCGTTCCAGAAATCAACAAAATTCGTGAGGACGGCATCTACGATTGTCGTGTTGCCATTGATCTCAGCGACCATGCCCGTAATTTCCAAGACATCCCCCACTTCAGGCTGTCGATCACCGCTCCAATAAGGAGGATTTGACGCAATGGATACATCTGGACCAACGACATAAATTCCATTCCAAGCGCCAAAATCATCTTGCATGTACCACGTGTCACCAAAGTATTCAGTCACTTTGCCCGTGACAGCGACCATTTGGCCTTCAAATGGCGAGACCATTGACTCTCCTTGAACTTCAACGAGGGGAGTAAACTGTGCCCACGCTGAGTAAACTTGGAGCAAAAGAATCAGAACCAGACTGCAGCGAAGCGAGACATGTGCATCATTTTTCATGTCCAAAATGTACGAAAAGAAATCAGCGCATAATCTTTGTTGCAGACTGAAAAACATCTTGATTTTCTGAATCATCGTCGAAATCCTTCTTGAATGCATTAATCTTGTAATACATTCAAAACCAAACCCATGACTTTACGCACTCTGATTGTTTCGAGCCTCTCAGCATTTCTTTTCCTTGCCATCGGCTGCAACGTTCCTGCTCCGCCCAATGCATTGCGCACAGGCAGCGGCTTCTCACCGGAAGGAGGTGCTGTGCACTTTGGCTCTGAAGCATCGATTGACATCGTTAAAGGAATCGATTCAGCTTGGGCTCAGCGAGACATGGAGCGGCTCGCTACTTTCTTCAGTGATACCGCAAAATTTGATTGGTACGATGGCAAATCATACGACGGTGTCGATTCATTCATTGGCCGGATCATGGAAGACACACTTGACAGTGCATGGGATTTCCGATGGGCATATTCAATCGACGCCAACATCGAAGAACCCGGCGACTGGGTGCACGCTGGATTTGACGTAAGATCGTCCAAGGACGGCGAACCCGTTGAGCATGCTTGGTTCCAGGAATGGTATTACATCGAGGACGGAAAAGTGAGCTACTGGTACAACACCAAGGCGATTCGAAACGACTGACATCAAGGTAATTGTCAATCGTGTATTTTGTGGAAACGACATCTAAATCCATGGGAAAAATCTTCGCAGGCATCTTGTTTGGACTTTCCTTTTGCACAAGTGTCACTGCACAGCTCGATACGCTGCATTGGATTCCGCCGCTGCACAGTCGGGATAACGCTCAAATTGAAGACCATTACCTCTACCTGTCAACTCCCACTGAAGCACCCGTAGACGTATTCATTACGGATGGAAACGGAACCATATTTGGTGACTCTCCCTACACAATTCAAAATGGAAGTCCTCTAGAGGTCTACATCGACAACGGTCAAACCTCTGGAAGCAAGTTGATGGTTTCGAACTCAGAACTCAACACCACCTTAACCAACCGAGGCTTGATTGTGTCCTCCAATGCACCCATATTTTGCAATGCACGTTATCGGAGCAATTGGCAAGCTGAAGCGCTCACATCCAAAGGGACCAAAGCAGAGGGTCAACTTTTTCGGTTGGGAGGCATGCCCATCACCTACCAAGGAGGATTGAGATCTTTTGTATTCGGCGTCATGGCTACAGAGGACAATGTACAAGTCCAAATTTCAGATTATAACACCGGAGTGGTTTTTGCCGGAACACCAACAATTACCACTGATTTACTTACGTTCGCATTGAATGAGGGAGAATGCCGCGTGTATTCAGCCTATGCCAACTCCGACGCAAATTTGGCTGGTGTGTTGGGGGCATTGGTTGAATCCTCAGGAGATATCGTCATCAATGTGGGGAATTGGTGCGGATCAGTCGGGACAACGTCTAGCAACCAAGACATTGGCGCCGATCAAATTGTCCCCACCAATTACCTGGGCAAAGAACACATTTTGGTAGAAGGCATAGGCGACCCCAATCAGGAAAGAGGCTTCGTCGTTGCGATCGAGCCCAATACCGAAATCTTCCTCAACGGCAATGCAACCGCTGCAGCAACATTGCAACCAGGCCAGTGGTTGATGACAGACAATAGTGACTACACAGGGGTGCCGCACGGCAACATGTTTTTGCGCACTTCAAAACCAGCATATGTCTATCAATTCCTCGGAGGCAGTTCGAGTCAGTCAACTCCAGGGATGAATTTCATTCCGCCCATCTCGTGCGGAATGCCGTTTGAAGTGAATGAAATTCCGGATATTCAATCGATTGGAAACGCCACTTATACCGGCGGTATTTTTGCGATAACAGAGTCCGGAGCCACTCTCACGATCAATGGCAACGTGCAATCTGGAGCTGTCAGCGTAAATGGGTTCGAAGATTGGGAGACCTACCGCATCTTAAATTTAAACGGAGACATTTCTGTTGCGTCCACCGGGCCTGTTGCAGTTGGCCTCTTCGGCAGTAGCGCAGATGCCGGTTTTTCAGGCTATTACAGTGGATTTTCACTCAATATCAATGCAGCCTTTAACGCACCCAATGAAATCTGTTTTGGAGAAGAAGCGTTTGTCCAGTTTGCCGGTGATACAATCGGCGGTGGAAGCCTGACATGGAATTTTGGAGACTTAGCGGTGGAACCAATTGGAAATGACCTCTTTGAGGTGAGCACTGAAACATCGGGCACTTACCCCATTGAGTTGACCGTTATCGGAGACTTGTGCGCGGATAGCAGCTTGCAAGAAATTATCTTCTATCCCGCTTATTCAGGAGTCTCCAACGCCAATTCCTGCGGGGAGTTCGTCTGGAATGGCAATGTTTATTCGGAGTCGGGTGTCTTCAGTGACATCCTCACAAGTGCCACAGGCTGCGACAGTCTCGTAGAATTGGATTTGGAGATCATGAACATCCCTGACCCCATTATGGAAGACTGGACGGAAGACACGCTGGTTTATTGTCCTTCGTCCGGCTCCTTGCTTTTTGGAATGGATGCCGATCCCCTTTATCAAATGCAATGGATCTTTTGGCCACAGGAATCATCCGATTCATTGACATTGCCTTCAACCATAGCAGCTGCAGGCTACTCTGGACCTGGGATCTATCAAATCGAATACTTCACAGGACCTCCATGTAATTTTTCTGCGACAGGACTCATTGAAGTCGCTGAGGACGATTGCGAAATCGTCATTCCGAATGTTTTTTCACCCAATGGTGATGGGCGTAACGATCGCTTCCGCATTCCCGGCTTGAAGTCACTTGGGGGAGTCCGGATGCAAATCTTCAATCGTTGGGGAACGCTACTATTCTCCGACCTAGACTTTGGCAGCAGTGCAGGTTGGGACCCGCGATTCGATGCCTCGGAAGGGACGTACTATTTTCTATTGGAGATCCCCATCAGTGGTGAGTCATTGACCGTAACAAGCACAAGTGGAGTCGAGCTTTTTCAAGGACCAACAACGGCCATCTACAACGGTGCCTTTTCATTGGTTCGCTGATTTCGATTGATGGTTGCCGCTGCTTATTTGCTCCTGAAATGCGATGCAGCTGAATAAGACTTCCTAAGTGCTTGAAAATTGCAAGAGAGTTTTACATGAAGCTTACTCCAAAGACATCCGTTTCGATTTTCCCCTATCGCGCTGAATTCAAATCGGTATTTTTCGAATTGAATGCGGAATGGCTGGAGGCTTATTTTCTCGTCGAGCCTTACGACTTGAAGGTTTTACAAAATCCACAAGAAATGATTTTGAATCTTGGTGGCGAGATTTATTTTGGAGCCATCGGTGATGAGATAGTCGCCACATTTGCCCTAACACCTCAATCGACAAGATCAATTGAATTGAATAAAATGGCTGTTCGCAAAGACAAGCGTGGCCTTGGGATTGGCAATCAATTGATGGATTATGTCCTTCAACGTTGCCAAGCGCGTGATTTCAATGCCTTGGAACTGTATTCCCACACCAAGCTTGAAAGTGCATTGCATTTGTATCGGAAATACGGCTTTGTAGAAATTCCCGTTCCGAAGAATTGTGTCTATGATCGCGCCAACATTCGCATGGAGTTGATCCTCAAGCAGAGGTGACATTGCACATGGCAATGAGCACATAGCAGGCCGCTCCCTTATCCCCTCTGCATCCACAGTAAAGGCTGCGTTTTACGCATAAAAAAAGCCCGTATCGTTGTGATACAGGCTTTTCAAAAAGTGACCGTGTAGGGATTCGAACCCCAAACCTCCTCATCCGTAGTGAGGTGCTCTATCCAGTTGAGCTACACAGCCGGTTCCCGTCGAAACGGGGGGCAAAGATACCAACTCCCCTCAATCCACCAAATGGAATGAAGGAATAATCAAAAGAAAGGCTGCATCATTGAATCGCAGATCCAATTCTCATCGGGCCATGGCCTTTTTTGCGGCCTTTGGCAAGCCATCTTGATGGACCATGATTCCAATTGTATGGTGCCGGAAATAAGACATGGAAACAAATTGACGTCCGCCATATGCATTCCCATCTCCCCATGAATTCTTGATGATGAAATAAGAACGGCCTTTCGCATCCTCAGCCACGCCTACAATGTGCATGAGATGGTCGTCGGTGTTTTCTTGTGAGTCAAAAGCGGATTGACGCATTTCCTGGTCCACAGCTGGTTCTTCGGGCATCTGTCCCAGTGTTTCCCATTCCTCTGCAGAGGCCGCGGCTTCTGGCATAATGGCCCAACCGTTTTTAAATGAAAAACCGCGGTTGCTCACATCTGCATCCCAAGCCACCGTGTATCCTTCCATAAGGGCATGGCGCACCGTGCTTTCCATTTCATCCAGTGGGACATTCCAAAATGCTCCGTGAGCATGGTTATCAGGCACTTCCAAAATAAATGGTGATCCAAAAGGATGGTGCGTAAAAGAAGTCATGGTGACATATGCACTGGGATCAATTCCCATGGCATCTCTAAATGAACCCGGCGTGTATGATTTCCCTTCGTATTCGAATGAATCGGGCAAAGAGCCAAGGTGCGCATCCAATACCGCCTCGACTGCGTCAAATGATTCAGGCGCTATTTTGCCAGATTGACCGACCATCGTTTTCGCAAGAGCTTCCAAGGAAGCGTCCAACGCTCCATGATTGTAAGAACCCGGTTCTTGCCCTCCACCATAAACAGATTGAGGAACCAACCCGTAGACCGCAGCTGCATGAGTGACGTCGTGCGACAATCCGCCTGGGCCAAACTGATGTTTGCCCTGGTAACGAACATAGCGCTGAACCTTCTCGGGATACACAACGCGAACCGCTGCCATCTCACTGAAGTCATGCAAATTGCCTGTCACCCGATGCGCTTCTGACTCCAAAAAACTGGTCGTACTGAAACTCCAGCAGGTACCGGTCTGTCCTTGGCTGAGCACATCAGTTGAGGTCAAATCAATGCTAATTTCAGGAGCTTGTGCGTTTGCTGCTCCCGCAGCCAATGCGAATAAAATGGAAGCCGCGCTCCATGCCTTAATCGATTTCATGGTAAATTGGTTTGGTTGCAATTTACATGCTGACCGAACAAAATGCCGCTCAAGCCCACCACCAATTCTTTGAAGAAAGCTCAAATGCAGCAAGCGGCCATTGAAACTGCCACAAACTCATTGCTTTCCAAGCTCAAGCGCGGTATGCGGAGCGATGCCGTAACCGATTTGGTAAAATTCGTCTTGGACGAATCTGGAAACATGTACGCCTTGCTTGGCATCCTCGAGCATCCAGAGCACCATCAAAAGGTTCAGGTGCAAAAGGCAGCTTGGGTGTTGCACCGTGCCTTTCAGTCCGATCCGCGTGGGTTGTTTGCTCACCGCCAAGCCCTGTCTCATGCCTTGGATGCAACAGACGACACATCTGTGATGCGCGAGATCTTGAAGACCTTAGCAAGTCCTATTTGGCTGGACCTTGAAAGCGAAGAGCGTAGGAGTGATATTTTGCAACTCGCCTTGGATCTTTTGCATGTACCCACTTTCCCCATCGCTGTGCATTACGCTGCGATGCAAATCATTCAAACACGCGCAAAAACATCCCGTGACGAGGCCGAGGCAGCAAAAGCTATTCGAGTGCTGATGGCTGGTCTGCGAGAGCAGAACGCCTTATTCAAATGCGCTGCGAAACATGAAGCAAGAATTCAGAAACGCATCAATCGCTAGAAGCTGGCCCGAACAAAATCACCCAACTGAGGAGGAATGACCCAGGTCAAATACAACGCACCTTGCCACAAATCGTCTTCATACGACCCCATCACAACCCGGTCTCGACTCACCCGTGCGGTGAGCATCAAATTGCCGCCTTCTTCGAAAAACAATTCCACGCCCAATGCTGCAAAACCACCAAACCCCGTCGCGGTCAAACTGGAGGTAGGATTGGCAAATTGTCCATTTCCAATGGGGGCAGTTAACAACTGATAATTTTGATTCTCAACCCGAACATAATTGCTCTTCAATTGGGTGGCTAACATGTTGCCTCCAAACTCAATAACCCAGCTCACCTCTTCAGTTACGTAAGCAGCAGTTCGGTACGCCAAAGACAACTGAAATCGATCCTCTTCGCTGAAAATACCATACGTGCGCCGGTTCTCAGATCCCTGGCCTGTATCCACATCAGAGGAGACGATGTTCCATCCACCTTCCGACTTCAAACCATTGATGAAATCCACATGCAAAGCGAAGGCAGATTCCGGATTGAAAAACAGCATTGTCTGCAATCCCATCAGTGTACCCGGCGTGTACCGCATGCCCGTGTATGCGGGATATTCGATGTATTTGAATTCTCCTGCTTCCAGTCCTATGCTGTTCATGATTTGACTCCAAACAATGCTATTTGGATTGTCAATTCCCAACCGACCTTCGATGGTCATCAAATTGGCTGTGTTGTCTCCGAGGTCATAAAATTCACCAGCATATCCATTGTAAAATGCATTTGCCGCTTGATGATTGGCCTGATAAACACCAAAATTCACCGCAAACTCCACTCCTTTTCTCCCTGCGACATAGCTGTCTTCGTCGTATTCGTCCCAATCGTCCCAATCCTGGGCAATGCCCAAGTTTGCCAGCATGATCATAGCAGCAACACAACACAACCTCATGCGCTCATTTGACTTCGTCGCTTTGCTTGATATTTCCTTAACCATTGCTCTAATTTACGAAATCATCCCTCGTGGACTTCACGTCAACCACAGCTTCCAAGCGAAATTCTTGACGCCGCAATGGCCAATCGCTTGCATCTGTATCCACTTCAGCCAACAAATCCAGCACTTCAAAACCTGAAACCAGCTGGCCAAATACGGTGTGTTCAAAGTCAAGATGTGGCGTTCCGCCTTCCCTGACATACCGCTCTTTTTGAGCTTCAGTGTACGAGATGCCCTTTTCACGCTCCACACGAGCGAGTTCTGCACGCGTAACCCTTCGACCCACCACCAAGTAAAAATCATAGGAAGCCGATCGTTTATTCGGATTGCCCTTGTACGTGCGTCCCATGGCCAGCGCTCCGCGAAAATGCAACCGGTTTGAACGGAACTCCGCTGGCAACGTGTGCTTGCCAATCAGCCAACGCATCTCTTGTGCCCGTGTATCTTCAGAATTCCCTCCTTGCACCACAAATTCAGGAACAATGCGCACAAATTCACTCGGCATGTAATAACCTCTTTTGACTTTGTACTGAAAATTAGCGCTGTGCAACGGCGCATCCGAGAAAGTCTCGAGCCCTATTTCACCCATGGAGGTCGAGAGCTTATAGCGCTGATACGGGCGATTCTTCGCCCAATCCAATAAAAATTGCTCGCAATTGGCATCAGTCAATGCAGGATATGCCAGCAGCGCTTTCTTCGCATTGATAGCAAGGGAATCCACTTCCAAAGGGGCTATTGCCACTTCGGCTTGGATTGGCACAGAATCCAATTCTGTTTGTTGATCACCACACGAAGTCATGCACAACGCTATGACGAGCAGGACGAGCGGGACGAGCATGACGATCGGAGGCATAGATATTCCCTTCATGCCCCAAATCTACCGCAATCTTCATCGAACGTAAATCCTTTGCGGACCTGCCTCGCAAATTAGTTGCAGAAACAGAGATATTTGCAACACCATGGAACGCTTTGCTATTGTCGATATTGAAACCACAGGCTCCCACGCGCGCGGCCACGGCATCACCGAAATTGCGGTGATCATTACAGACGGCACCATAGAAGTGGATCGTTGGGAAACGCTTGTCGATCCTGGCCTACCGATCCCAGCCCATATCACCAAACTCACAGGCATTGACGACACCATGGTCGAATCGGCGCCAACGTTTGATGCGATCGCGGACGAATTGGAAGATTGGCTCGCGGATGCAGTTTTCGTAGCGCACAACGTCGGATTTGACTATGCCTTTATTCGGGGGCATTTTGAGACCATGGGAAGGATTTGGAAGCGTCCAAAACTTTGCACGGTACGCATGGCACGTAAGCTTCTTCCAGGTCATGCCAGTTATAGCTTGGGACGATTGTGCAACGACCTCGGAATTCCCAACGATGCTCGGCATAGAGCCATGGGCGATTGCGCTGCCACTGTTGATTTGTTTCATCAGATGATGCGGACCGAACGAGCCCTTGATGTCGTCAGCAACATGCTGAAGCGGGGAGAACGAGAATCTTGGCTTCCACAGCATGTCCCTGCTTCGGATTTTGAACAGTTGCCTACTGCTCCCGGCGTTTATCGTTTTCTCGATCGCAAAGGCACGCCCATCTATATTGGGATGTCCCACAATGTGCGTCACAGGGTGCGAACCCACTTCAATGGAGACATGGCTTCTTCACGGCGTCAGGCTTTTCTGAGAGACATTCACCGCATCGAAGCGGAAGAAACTGGCTCTGCACTGCTGGCGAGATTGCTTGAGGACGAATTGATTCGAAAGCATTGGCCCTTGCACAATCGTGCACAAAAGTCCGTTGCCATGCGCACGGCCATCATCCCTTACACAGACAAAAAAGGCTTCAATCGCTTTCATTTGAAGCGGCAACGTCACATCAAACAAGCCATGCGTTGGTTCTACCGGGACGAAGACGCCAGGGCTTGGCTTCACCGTCATGCACGAGAACAAAACCTAGATCCTGAGCTATTGGGGCTGGGGTCCGACGGACGCATTGCTGACCGGGACACCACCGATGAGTCAGTAGCCCAGCACAATGAAGGAATCACAGCGATCCTGCTAGCCGCTCGTCAATCGGAACGCATGGCCATCATCGAAAAAGGCCGCAACCACCATGAGTCTGCTGTGATTCTTGTCGAAAATGGCGTTGTACACGGTTGGTGCTACACCGAAGAAACCATTGAGCGGTTTGACCAACTCGAGGAAATCGTCCCAATGAAGTCCGGCTCAGCAACCAGTGACGCGATCGTTCAACACGCTTTGCAGGAATTGGCTGCGGGCAAATCCCACTTCCGAGTATGGGAACAAGCCGCAACAAAAAAGCCACCCGAAGGTGGCCTTTTTATTTGACATGCGATGTTCGCTTCAATTGATGTTCGTGCAAAATGCACCGAGCTTCTTGGATTGAACCATTCTCATTCCTGCCGAGTACGACAAGATGCTGCGAATGGATTGCGCTTTGGGCATGATGTCCGCCGCTTGCGCGCTTTCATCAAACCAATCGGATGTCAAATCTTCGAGTGTACAATGTGCCATGGGCGTGTGCATTAGGGTTTGAACACCTCCTTAACGCAGCACTTCAAGGACTATTGTACACATCTCATCATCATTTCGATTGGCACCTCACATATCTGGTCAATTCAACGTCAATTGAACACCTCGCTCTTCCATCGCGCGGCGCATATTGATCAATGCATAACGCATCCGCCCCAGGGCCGTATTGATGGAAACACCGGTTTCATCGGCAATCTCTTGGAAGCTTAACTCACGTTCAATGCGCATGTGCACCACTTCACGTTGTTCCTCCGGTAGGC
>Ga0208964_1000589_pt1 | contig 18560 bp, 16 predicted proteins | sample AOAMet1_08_M0_20_2_FD_188227 | JGI IMG/M metagenome (GOLD analysis project Ga0208964, IMG submission 188227) | Ammonia-oxidizing marine microbial communities from Monterey Bay, California, USA - CAN11_08_M0_20 (SPAdes) | ecosystem: Environmental > Aquatic > Marine > Intertidal zone | place... | reverse complement strand
CGGTCTATTAGCGCATAAATATCCTCTAGATTGTTTCCGGCAGCTGTAAATTGAATAGGCCACAAAACAATGTCAGCTTGGACCTCTTTTTCGGATAACCCCTTTACCGTCACGGTTCGCTCATATTCTTTGAATTTAATCGCAGAATTCCCGATAAAGTAGCCTAGCGAGGTAAAGGCGAGGAATATAAAAGTACCGAGAACGAACGCATTTAGATTATTCTTAAGTGTCACCTATACCTCCTGAGGGTTCCCGTGTGGCCGTTCTGGCTTTCACTTAGTGGCATGTAAAACAACGTCGCGACTTACTATAACGTATTGTCGTCCTAAACCAGCCACAGCGGACGAGGGGATAAGAAGCATTAACCACATCGCCCTTCCGATCAATGCGCCTGCCGAGGCAACAAACACCAACGCCCGTGCGAGTTGGTCAGGTCTTCGAGCCGTGGGCCTCCGCAAAGCCTCACCGGTCTTTCATGAAATAGGTTTTTTAAAACACTGGCGCGTTCTTCTTTTAATCCTCCTCGATTCGCTTTCTCGCTTACATAGTTTGGCTGGGCTACTGTCATGCTCGCTTACCTGCTTTCTTGTCAACTGATGCTCGGCTGATACTGTTCCGTTAATGTTCACGGTTCACCCTAGCTGGTGGTTGAGGTTTTGTTTACGTCGCAGGTTTTGTCCGGCGCTCATGGATTGAAGGGCTGGTTTGTTATGCTGCACCTATATTGGGTGTGAGTTGGGGATTGGCATGGCAGCTTGGATTGAAATGATTGATGATAGTGATGCGGACGAGGAATTACTCGATGTTCTGAACCTTTCTCGTACACCCCACGGGACTGTGGACAATGTGATGCGGGTACACTCTTTGAGGCCCTCCACAATGCGCGGCCATGTCGTGCTGTATCGTGCGGTGCTCCACGATGCAGCGAATACCCTACCCGCGTGGCTTCAAGAATCCATCGCCAGTTGGGTCTCAATACTGAATCAGTGCGAGTATTCCCTGGCCAATCATTGGGCCAATGCCAGGCACCTGATTGATGATGACCCTCGTGCCGAGAAGATTTACGCGGCGTTGAAAAGTGGCACGCCGGAATCGGCGTTCGGGAAAGCAGAAGCGGCACTCTTCGAATATGCCGGGAAGTTAACCCTTGAACCGGCAAACATGGAAGAACAGGATGTCTGGGATCTCAGGGGAGAGGGATTTAGCGACGGCGAGATTCTTGAGCTAAATCAAATCGTTGGCTATTTTAATTACGCAAACCGATTGCTTAATGGCCTGGGTGTTAGCACTGAAAATGACACTGTTGGCTATTACGCTAGCGAAAAGTCTAAAAGGCGTTAAAACTATGTCGCAAACCACTTCTGAGAACATTCCTATCATTGATATTGGCGAACTGGTTCGAGGCGAGTTAAATCTGCAGGTTGCAAAGAAGTTACGGCAGGCTAGTCATGACCCTGGTTTTATCTATGTCTGCAATCACGGGATATCTGAATCTATCACTGATGAGGCAAGGCATGCGGCAAAGTTGTTCTTCCTTCAGACTGAGGATTATAAGTCCAGCGTTTCTATTTCAAAGAATCATCGTGGCTGGTTGGCTTCCGGTGGCGCTGTGATGACCGATGGTGTGGAGGCTGATCTCAAAGAGAGTTTTGTTTGGGGGCACGATGCGCGCATTGATCATCGTAAGGCGCATTCACTGCAAGGAAAAAACCAGTGGCCCAAACAGGCAATTGGCTTCAAGAAAGCGGCAGAAGCCTGGCTCAACAGTGCTGAGCGGCTAGCGCAAATTTTATTGAAAAACATAGCCTTTTCTTTGCAACTAGAGAGCAATTTCTTTTTGCGAAGAAACGACAACCCACTGACCAGAGCCTCGTTTGTTTATTACCCGCCAAGACCGATGACGGTCGCACCAGATCCGGCAACAGCCCGCTATGGCGTGGGGCCTCATACCGATTTTGGCGTAATGAGCATCCTCTGCCAGGACCATATTGGAGGGTTGCAAATGCAGAATCCACAAGGGCATTGGCTGGATGCGCCGCCCATTGACGGCACTTTGGTGGTGAACATAGGTGATTTGTTGCAGCGTTGGACCAGCGGTGAGTTTCGTTCTGCGCCGCATCGTGTGCTCAGTCCTGATGTGACGGATCGACTTTCTCTGGTATTAGCATTTGACCCAAATCCCGAATCGGTCGTTGATGCTGGCGAGATTTTTTCGGAGCAGCGCGCTGCGACAGAACCTATCACTTGTGGTGATTATCTGGACTGGCGGTTTGATCAGGCCTTTCACTATCGCGCAGCTGATACCTAATTTAGATGCAGTCGACCCCGGGTGAATACTACTTTGAGGCCAGAAAAATGAATGCTATCCAGAGTGTTGAAAAGAAAGCCCGAGAAGGTGCACATAACCTGCTGGTGAATTGTGCAGCTGTGGTAGCCGGTGAGCGTGTGTTGATTCTTTGTGAAGATGCGGGCTTAGGTTGGTATGAAACTGATGTTGCGAAGTTGGTGGCACAGGTCGCAACCGAAATGGGTGCCGAAGTCGAATTACGCCAAACAGAAGGCCCTGATAACGGATTTGTTGATGACAGCGAAGCTTCACAGGCAAAAAAGGCCAAGCTAATGGATGGAGAATTCGACTGTTGCATCTTTTTTGCGCGGATCGGTGATCAGTTGAGGTTTGATCGAGAGCCAACAAAGGTGAGGCGAGTGATGTCCTATGTATCTTCGTTGGCTGAACTTGCTTCAGATTATGGGCGAATTGAGTATCAGGCAATGTCCGAGTTGAAGCATGCGATCAACACGGTGCTGTTGAATGCTGGAGAGGTATCGATTTCATGCTCGCTGGGGTCTGATCTTCGTGGTCAGATGCTACCAACTGGCGGCAATATTACTCAACCTGATGACGTGACAGTGCTGCGATTCCCAGTTGGGGTGCATGCGCCCATAGATGCCTCAGGTTTCTCTGGCGAGCTAAAGTTAGCTCGATATTTAACGCCAACGGGCTCGAGAGTTTATGAGCCTGCCAGCATTGCGCTTGATGAAGTGGTTGGTGCTACAGTTGAACATGGACGTATCACAGCTTATCAGGGGAAGCAGACAGACGTATCATCGATTCGGGCGCACTATGATCATGTTGCGCAGATGTTCTCGCTGGATGCCGATTCGCTGCTTTCCTGGCACGCTGGTATTCATCCTGGATCTCAGTACTTCTTGGATGCTGCAGCAGACCCGGATCGTTGGTCCAATAAAATTTTTACCAACCCGAGATTTGTGCACTTCCATACTTGCGGTATTGAGGCGCCTGGCGAAATCTGCTGGATGGTTCTTGATCCAACTATTTGCGTTGACCGAGAACCCTTGTGGAAAGTGGGTGAGCTTCAGCTTGAATATTTTGCCGAGACGAGGGCGTGTATTTCTCGTTGGCCAAGTCTGCAAAGGTTGTTTGCAGCGCCCAATGTCGAGATAGGCTTGCTTGACAAATCAATCGGATAGCAACTTGTTGACCAGATTTTCTATCTCTTGCGCACGATTGAGCTTTTGTAACCATTCACCGGGTATGCCATCTTTGGTCGCCAAGCCAAATTTAGCGCCGCACACCGCGCCTAAAATGATGCCTCTGCCGCAGCTATCGCCACCGGCGTATATGTTCGCTCGTATAGCCGCTGTATAGTCTGATGCGCTCGACAGGTTGTGCAATATGCTGGAAACACCCGCACCGAGATCGCAATGTAAGCCGTATTCTTTGCTCAGCACTGATACTGAATCATTGCTAGCGAACGCTGATTTCAGCTGTGGCTGAGTTTTTTCTGAACCTGCGTTGATAGCCGTATCAATGGCGGTTGCGGTTTTCATTCCTTCAATAGAAGACTGTAGTAAAGATGTACATATATGACCAAAATCCAGTGCCCTGGGTGCATTATTGGTGACTTTGATCGCTGACTCTGAGATTTCAGTTAGCTTGGGATCTTCAAAATGGCAAGCGACGAGCGGAGGAAGCTTGCTCACAGCGGGAAGCTGTTCATCCACTGCGCCTGGGAAGTCGTCTTTTGCCGCCAGGGCGTCAACAAGCGAAAACGCATAGCTTCGCGCGACATCCGGTTCCGCCATGGAGTCTGCAATCCACGAGACGCGATCTCTGAGTGCCTCGCCTTCGTATTGCTTGGCAGCGGCAAGCACTTTGGTGAGCATCGCGGCTTTGTCCCGCTGATTGCCGTCATAGGGAATGGCATTGACTCGGTCAATACCGTCACCTTCATCACGATAAATCCGGTCCAGAGTTTGACGGGTAGGTTTGTCGATGTAGCCGACGAACTCGCCGCCGTAACCGAAGTGTCGTCTGAATGCCTCGGTATAGTTTGCTTTATTGTAGATGCCGTTCGTCTGACTTAGCGAACGAAGCATCACCAACATTTGCTCACCATATTGGGATAGGTCACCGACTTTTTTGTTTTCGTGAGCGAAGTAGCCAACACCGCCTTCAAAGTCTGCCTCATCCGGCTGCCGGAACTCTGGATTTTCTGGGGTTAGGTCGATGATTCGTTTTTGACTGTACACCCAGTGCAGGCCCATAGACGCAGCATCAGCGACGAATGCGCCGTAAATGCTATTTCGAGCTCGTATCCTTTGTTCTCTATCCATGACTGCACCCCAAAGATCGACACATGCTTACCGTGATCTTATCAGAGCTAGTGTCGGTTTGTGTGTGTCGCGATTCGATAGGCGAGTGATGACAGGAGGTAGCGGTGTTTGGCGGAACACTAGATAATCGACTCTAAAACAACCTTGAGAAAACCATGGACGAAATTATTTATCCCGGCATTGTCAGCTGTCTTGGACTGCTTATTTACTACTTCACACTTTATCAGTCAGGTATGGCGCGAGGTAAATTTGATGTGCAAGCGCCTTCGCATGAGGGACCGGAGGCCTATTTATGCTATGTCCGCGCGCATCAAAACACGCTTGAACATCTGGTGTTGTTCCTTCCAGGTTTGTGGCTGTTCGCGTTTGCTGTTGATCATATTTGGGCGGCAGGCATCGGTTTACTTTGGCCTGTGGGCCGATTGCTATATGCGCTCGGCTACTACAAAGCGCCTGAAAAGCGAACCATCGGTTTGTTCATCAGCATGCCACCAATCTATATTTTTATGGTTGGCGCGTTGATCGCCTTTGCGATGAAGGTTTTCGAACAACTGTAGCCTACTATCGCCCAGCGAAGATAAAGCACTTTGGGAGTTCAGGATGAATAAATTAAAAATTATCAGCGTAATGGTTCTGTTCGGTTTCTTTCAGGCGCCACAGGCGGAAGAAGCGCAGAACTGCGTACCTCCCGATGCGCCCCTGCCGGCGAATTGGACACAGCCTTATGAAGCGCATCGGGTGATTGGCAATCTCTATGCCGTTGGTGGTGCGGGATTAAGTGCTTATCTGGTTACATCAGAGGAAGGACACATACTGATCAACACGGGGTTGGCCGACTCCACGCCTTGGATGAGGAAAAACATTGCCTCACTAGGTTTCGACATCAAGGATGTAAAAGTGCTACTAACAACACAGGCTCACTTTGACCACACCGCAGCACTGGCCGAAATCAAGCAACTCACCGGCGCAAAAATGCTCGCGACACCCGAAGATGCCCGGGTTTTGGTAGACGGCGGTCGAAGTGATGCCCATTTCGGTCAGTGTCTTGACCTGAGGTTTGAGCCAATCCCGGTGGACGGTGAACTTGCTCACGACCAGGTCATTTCGTTGGGTACAACTCGCCTAAAGACTCATCACCATCCCGGTCATACCGAAGGGAGTTCGAGCTACTCCATGACAGTGACAGAAAATGGTCGTGACTACTTTGTGTTAATCGCGAATATGGCCAGCATCAACGATGGTAAAAGGCTTCTCAATGAACCAACTTATCCAGGTGTGGCTGACGACTTTGCGCTGACTTTCAGTCGTCAAATGGCACTGCCGGTCGACATCTGGGTCGCTTCGCATGGTGGTCAGTATGATTTGGCGAGTAAGCACAAACCGGGTCAAGCTTATTCTCCAGAAGCATTTGTTGATCCAATAGGCTTCCAGAATGAGGTTGCCAGATTGGAACAGCTTTATCTGGCGCAATTAGTTAGAGAAAGATCACTCAGAGCAAAGTGAGGTCTTTACCGCTATCTAATGGTTAAAACCACCGCAGCACATTTCTCCCTGCGCCAACAGAACATGATGTTGGCTAATCGTCCATCACCGGCTCAGCCAATTACCACAAACCCTGGTAGCGTTTAACCACTACTCGTCATACGGCAACACTCTTTTATAGAGCAATCAGACCAGGAAAATGTTTAAACCCTAAAACCCAGCGTCCTGGGCTTCAATTTTCTCGAGCATCGCAACATCGAACTGAGCGTAATCCTTTGCACCGGGTAGCAGAGCAAAAACTGGATCTTCAAAAGACCGAACATCATAGGCTTGCTTGCGCAAGTCTCCCTTGACCATTTTAAAGGTTCCAGTCACATCAATATCAGGCTGAATTCGAACAAATAGTGGCACAGCGTAAGGCGGCAGCGAGGATTGCAAGAACGTTGAAAACGCTTCAAGGTCGAGCTCCACTACCCCGTCTTGCAAAGTCACGGCTGCCATTCCTGCGCGACCGTCCGCGCCCGGAATCTCAACGCCAAAAACATTACAGAATTTAATTTGATCAAAACCGTTGATAATCTCGCCCACCTCATTTGTGGACACATTTTCAGATTTCCAACGATACGTATCGCCAACACGGTCGACAAACTGATAATGAGGATAACCAAGCGTAAAGCCAACATCGACCGTTCGCATCAGGTCACCAGAGTTAAACCAGGCATCATCAGGTTCAAGGGCCGATCGTATAACTTTCTTTTCGGTCGCTTCAGGATCAGTATAACCTTCAAAGACAGTGTCTTGGGTAATTTTCCCAAGAAGTAATCCTGGCTCACCTTCTTTCACCCGCACACAGTGCCCAGCCGCATCCCGAACGATTTCGTCGTTATCGACGTCGTATTCAACGAGTGCAACTTCCGCTGAGGTCATACCGACAGTGCAGTCTCGGTTCATTAAATTAGCGAACGCGACATTGCCTTCCGACGCGCCATAAAACTCCGCGACCCTCGAGATCCCAAAGCGTTTTTTAAAGCCAAGCCAAACATCCGGCCGCATGCCGTTACCCATCATCGAGCGCAGTGGGTTTTTATGATCATCCGTTTGCGCCTCAGTATTCGACAAATACCGACACAACTCACCAATATAGACCAGCAAGGTGCACCCATTCGCTCGCACCTCTGGCAGAAAATTAGAGGCTGAAAACTTCCTGCGGATGAACATGCTGGCCCCCGAGACCATCGCGGCGCCCGCACCAACCATCAGCCCTGTGCCGTGATAAAGCGGCAAACAGATATACATACGGTCTTTCTCGGTGCACTTGAAACCAGCGGCAGCGGCCATATCGGCACTGGTTAGATAGCGGCGGTTCGACAAGACCGCCGCCTTTGGCAGACCGGTTGTCCCCGAGGTGAAGATGTAAAGCGCAACTTCACCCAAGGTTGTCAGGCTTGTTTCTTCTGGGTTGTCAGTGCTTGCTAAAGCTGCACCGTCGGCTAGATTCTTTGCCCAATTGGTGGTTGGTTCGAGACCGCCATCGGGCATCTCAAAATAGTCTTCACCTTCGGTCAGCGCGAGCTCCGCCTTGATCTCGTTCAGTGCGCCTGAAATCTCACTGCCGAAAATGCATTTCTTTGAGTTGGTCACGGTAATACAGTGGATTAAGGGCTTACCTATTAAGTTGGTATTGATGAGGCCCGCGGTCACCCCAATTTTATTTACGCCAACCAGCAGCGCCAAAAATTCGATTCGGTTTTCCATGATCACACTCACGGTGTCTCCGCGCTGCACCCCTTGGCTTTTTAAGTAGTGCGCATATTGATTCGCCAGGGCGTTGAACTCGGACCAGGTGACCTCTTGATCTTCAAATACGATTGCGGACCGATGTCCAAACTTATTCGCATTCGCCTCAACTCGCGCACCAAAGCAATCGGCGACTGTGGCCGGACGCGGCACCATGCCTTTTTTTAGTTTCAGGAGCGTGGGCATCTCAGACAACACCGAAACAACATCAACTATTCCCATTCTGTAACTCCTTTTTTTGACTCACTTAGAAAGTGCACATGTCGTTCACCAGCACTTCATTACGTTCATTACCAACCCTAAAACAGGTTCGGATAAAAAACAAAAGTGATCCTGCCTACCCTTATATTGTGATCGCAGCAAAATGTGATGGTTTCCGCCCATTTTATACAGGTTGTTATCTCGTGCATCATCTGCGTTCACAAAGCATGAAAAGACCCGCCCCACTTCAATTTACTTTCGTCGACTTTTGCCGTTGATCATACTCTCAACGGCAGCAGCCAAGGCCCGCAACATCAACCTAACTGCAAAGCCCTTTCCGACGACCCCAGCGGAACCTTTTTGTAAGATTCTTTCGCGTAGGCGCTCGTCTGACCTGGCACGCTCGAGCTGATCTGCCGCACGACTTACGCCTTCACGAATTATTTCAACCACCCAACCCAGATGCGGAAACAACGTTGTCATGATGGTCGAAACCCAGAGTCCGCGCATCAGCAAACCCACCTCCATATCAAGTACCACGTCATCAACACCGCATCGACCCAGACTCGTCGAATCAAAACCAGCCAATCTGCAGCCTTCGATATAACCTGAAGCCATGGCTCGCCGATTCGCAAGAGATGGGTACTTCTTCGTCTCTCCGTCATGCAGGTAAGCACCAAGATCAGCAGCTGCAGTCATTCGCATCACTCTATCGTAATCAATGAGAACGATCTGCGGATCTTGCGGTGTACTTGTCTCTCTTATCATTGTGTTGTCATACTTCAAATCGCCGTGGCCAACCACCAACCGTCCCATCAACGTGTTGGGTTCAAGCAGCTCGAAAATACGCTGACCAATTTCAGCCACATCCTTCATACAGCCGTCTGTTTTTAACGCGGTCACCAGCGTATCTATGAAATATTTGCCGTACGTATCGTATCTTCCAAGTTTCAGAATCTCGGCACGCTCGCTCGGATCATCGACTGTTTTCACGGCGGTCTGCACTTCATTCTTACCAAGGCCCTGATCGAACCAGGTCGTGTCCTGGGCGTGCATCCACGCAACCGCTTTTCCCATCGCTCGACAGTACGCAGGCGCGTCAACGCCATTCATCAAGTCAGCATTGCCGGTCTTACCACGCACAAACTCGGTTACCGACACCTGAGGGAAACGAGCATCATCTAAGCAATAGCTATCTTCATGAGTGGCGCCTATGCCCCAAGCTTTGAGTGCTGCCGCTGGCATGCCAGGGTCAGCGCTTTGAAAGAACAGTTTAGTCACAGGCGTTGAAATACCGGCGCCAGATACTCGCACAACAACGGGGGGTGGTTTTGCGTTACTAGTGGATATTTTATAAAGCGCAGCGCCTGAGTAACCACCTGTCAGCGGATCCTTTTGAAGCTCACCGACAGTGACCTCAGCCCATTCCGGCGCAACCATCTGAAGCAGATCGAGGATTGCCTTACTGTCTCCCGCAACAAGGCCTTCGACAATTTCGGTGTTGGCCAGATCTCCTTCCACTACTTATGCCCTGTTATTGCTGTGCTGACCATAATTTACCATCCTGTCGCGACACGAGCGATCTCTTTACCGCTACCTTTTTAATCAAACAAAATGACCACCCAGGCACCTTTCTCAATAGCCCAAACTAAACCTAATGCCAGATTACGATTAACCTGTACCTACTTCAGATCAACCTCCGAGTTATTCACCCGCCTCACCATTGTTTCAGAAACCCGGACCCACCTGCAGGGAGCCCAAAACAACGTCGTTAACGACACAACGCAACCCCCTCGTACAAATAATTTATCCAAAGAGAAATTCGTTAGCAAAAATTATATGGAGCAGGAATGGGGCTCTGTCTGACGGAATTACTGGTTACTGGCTGGGTTACAAAGTGATGTCGGAAAACCATAGGAGCATTTTGTCTCCGGTCTAGCGCGTGAACAAATTCTAGTGATCCAAACCGCTTGCCTGTATAGAAAGCGCTAACGTGATTGAGAAAACGCTGAAGCATCTGCGCCTGAATGAGGCATCACAGGCGAGAAGCCGCTCACCGCCATCCGGCCCATTTGATCACACGAGTCAACTATTCTGACATCAGCCAACACTGGTGGAATCTGACTCGACCTGGTGGCTCGAAATTGCGAAGTCTGCAGAATCATCAGCGTGCTCCTCCCATATTTCCTTGAAAGCAACCAAATCCTATCAAGAATTGGAGCCAAACCCAGTTTAAAGGGGATGATGTGCATGGCTGATGGAGCAGCTGGTTCCCGGATCTAAATTAGCGCATGGCAATATCACATATCACTGCCCAACAGATATCATGGCGACGGTTTCGCAGCTCACTGTTCATTGACTACAATGAACCCAACTAACTAGAACTGTCATTCGTGTCCTTTACCCGCCTCACTCATATTGCATTACTTCTGATGTGGTTTATCGCCGCCATTGGCATGGCACTTGCGGTATCGGTGCGGCAAAAGGCAGAGCTGGTGGATCAGGCGGATCAGTATTTCCGCGAAGTTTACCTCTATTCGCCCAAGGCGCGGTACTCAGACATTGTTGATCAGTACGAACAGGATGGGGATGGTGCAGCATCTGCAAATGCCTTAATTGATCTATTAATGGATTTGGATCACGTGCAGAAAGGCGATGAAGTAGCATCCGAGAAGCGTATCAGCTATGCACAGTTGATTCGAACATTGATCAGGTTGGAAGAACTGGAAATGGCGAAGTTCTGGGTGGATCAGTGGCTGGCATTCGATGACAGGGACATCAACGGGTTGCTGATAAAAGCACGCCTTTTGGTGATCAAGCCTGAAACAAGGAACGAGGGAGAGTATCAATTAGGATTGCTCACGGCACAGTTTCCCCATTCTTTGGTAGTAGCAGACGGGCGCGCCACTACGTGGGCCAGTACCGGCGAACTGGGGCGCGCATTTCTGGAGTATGTGCCATTTCTTCAACCCGATCTTCAACGCCACTATTTCGGTAAGATGATCGAACAGTCCAGCTATGTCTTAAAGGCGGGCAGTAGTGAGTCGCTTGAAATCAAAGTGGCGACCGGATACCCGGCCATTGTGCGTATTACTGCACCCAGCGAAGTCCAAATCACAACAAACCAGCCTGGACCAGAGTCGTCGGGTTTTCTCTATGAAAAGGACATTGGCCAACCACTGGAATTGAAACTCAGCGCACCGCCAGATGCTGAAGACCTGAACATCATGTTAAAAGTGACCATTCGCCCACCGGAGATGTTTCGTATGCTCGTGGAACCTCGCTTTCACTCTCTAATGGCAGAACAACTCAACACATTAGGTACTGAAGAAGCGCGTCAGCGCTACCTGGATTATGTTGAGACGAATCAATAAGCTCTGGCCGCTCTCGTGGCTACTGGTGCTTCCCTTGGTTGGAGCGCTGTCGGTTTGGGCGTTCCGTACCCAGGACATGTATCGTGATCTGGCATTGAGAAATCTGGGTGACAATCGCCTTGGTGGCTTGACGCTGCAACAGGCTGGATCACTGCAACTCCGATATCTACTGAACAGTGCTCGCCTTGGTATACAAAGCGCAATCGGCAACCCAGCGACCGGACACCTTCCAGCGGTGCATGTCTTTATGCAGACTTCGGACATGGCGAGGCTGGACGAAGCCCGCCCGGGGAGTGGGCAGAATTATGTTGATGCTCGTCTGTTCAACGTGGATGAGTTTGACAAGGTTAAAGTGCGGTACCGGGGAGACTTTGCAGTCCACTGGGGATTCTTCAAGCGTTCACTCAGAGTGAAAACCAAACGCTCCGATTTGTTTTATGGCCTGCGGCGAGTCAACTTGATCGCGCCAAAGGCATCCTTCCTGTATAGCAATCACGTTGGCTACGAATTGGCACATCTTGTTGGAATGATGGCGCCCAGGTCAGCGATGGTCGCTTTGTATGTCAACGGAGAGTATCGGGGGATTCATCTGTTGGTAGAACAGATCAGCGAAACGCTACTGCGAGATCAGTATCGGCTGCCCGGGGATATCTATTCAGGAGAACAGCTTTACGGGCTTGATGTCTGGTATGGATTGGATCGTCAGCTTTTTGAATCGGCAGGACTGTGGCGAAAAACGGCCATCAACAACCATTATCCCCCTGAACACAATGCTCCTTTGAAGGCTCTGATTCGAGCCGTCAGAAGCGGTGATCAGCAAGTTCTGAGAACGCTGATTGACTATGAAGCGTTCGCACAATTCTCTCTTTGGGAGCAGCTTTCTCTGTCACGTCACATTGACAACATGCACAACTGGCGGTTGTATTTTGATCCCGGCCGCGGCCGCTTCTATCCGATTTTGTGGGACGGCATGCCCTGGTGGAACAGCTGGCTGCCACCCGATTGGAAGACAGACTGGACACCACCACCACAAGCGAGGAACAGCAAATTAATGCAGGTGCTTTTCGAGGATGAACAGTTCCTTGAGGTGAGAAATAGCGTGGTTAAGGCGTTTGTTGCGTCAGGAGGTCCGAAGGCCGTGAGAGAAATGGTGACCCATCTCAATCAGTACTTAACACCGACGCTCGAATGGGAACCCGAAATATTGGACGCGAAGAATCGGTGGGTCACACCTGCGGAGTCTCAACAAAGAATGAAAGACAATGAACTGCTGGTGGACCTGATATTGGATCAGTTGGTATTGGAGACAACGATTGACCAAAACCTGGAGACTGATGCAACCAGTGATCCATCAACCGAAGAGGCGCTAATCTGGTCGGGTGACATGCTCATTGAGGAGGATCTGGTGGTGAGCTCGCCGCTCATTATCCGTGCCGGCACAGCGGTTCGTCTGGGCGAAGGGGTGAATTTGACGATCAGAGGAAAACTGCTGGTAGATGGAACACAGGAAAATCCGGTGTCCATTGAAGGCGTTGGCAACCAGGGGTTTGGCGGCATCATTATTGAAGGTCGTAAAGCCAACGGTTCAAGCCTGAACTGGTTAAGTATCTCTGGTGGCTCTGGCTGGAAGACTGAGATGCGCAACTATTCCGGAATGTTGTCAATTCACGAGGTAGAAGACCTTCGATTGACCCATTGCAGCTTGTCTGCAAACCGTGACTTCGATGACCAACTGCATGTGGTCTATTCGTCAATTTACATCAGCGATTGTACGTTTGAAGATGCAGCCTTTGATGCCATTGATCTGGATATGAGTGAAGCGACCATTGTGAATTCTCAGTTCAACAGCAATGGCAATGACGGATTAGATCTGATGGGTAGTCAGGTGATCGCAGAGGGGCTGATATTTCGAAATAACGCAGATAAGGGCATTTCCGTTGGTGAGCGTAGCGTGTTGGATATCGGCAATAGTCAATTCACAGGCAATCAGGTGGCGATTCAGATCAAAGACGATTCTCTGGTGTCGGGTCATCACCTGGGCTTCGCCGGCAACCAGAAATCATTGGATGCCTACGCGAAAAACTGGCGTTACGGTAGCGGAGGATTTGGCGTGTTTTGTGGGATGATGCCGAATGAGCCGCGGCCGGATTTCACGCAGGGCAAACACTCATCGATACAATTTGCTGAGACTTGTCCCGTGGTGACCAGCCTCCCTGAGCATGAAAAAGAGTGGGTGAAGCAAAAGATTCGGGAGAGCAAAGATGGCTAATGCGCATATTCTGGAGTTTTCCCGTTTCGAGTTTAAGTATGTACTGCACAAGACGCAGCGTGAGGCGGTGGAAGCAGAGCTGAACTACTTTATGGAGCTGGACCCTTTTGTAGCACAAAAAGAAGACCACCGATATGAAGTCCGCAGTTTATATTTTGACGATCCGGCCCGAACGGCCTTTGCCGACAAAATTGACGGGCTGAAACTGCGTTCAAAATTCAGAGTTCGCACCTACAGCAGAAATGAAGCGGGTCCTGCGCCAGTGTTCCTGGAAGAAAAAGGCAGAATCGACAATCGAGTATTCAAACATCGAGTCGCATTGCTGGATGATTTACGTGCGATCGACGGGCGTTTCGATGACCAATTCATGCCGACCTTAATGGTTCCCGAGAGCGGTGGTGATTCGGCGCTGTTGGATGACTTTCGATATCAGACCTTTCGTAAGGGGTTAGCGCCAGTCGCTTTGATTGACTACCTTCGACGTCCGTATATTAGTCGTTATGACCATGACTTCCGCGTCACTTTCGACGAGCAACTCACGGGTATAGAGACCCATTTATTGTTTCCGCTCACCACAGCTCGCACGAGAAGATTGTTGGTGGGATATACGGTGATGGAGGTAAAATTCGATACTCGGGTACCTGCCTGGTTTCATCGGATCCTCCAGTCATTTGAATTGCGCAGAGTCCCCATGTCTAAGATATGTGAGGGCATGAGTACACTTGGTATTGCGGTAGATTTGTCGTGATAAGAGTGTGGAAAATCTATTTTGATAATGGAGTACGGATATGGATCTGACAGAACTGACGAACCCCCAGGTAAATTTATTTGCCTACACCTATACGGAGATCATCCTAAATATCCTGATCGCCGCCGTTCTTGGCTTTGTCATCTCGTTTTTGTATCGGGCAACCCATCGCGGCCTCTCCTATTCGCAGTCATTCACCCTCACAATATTGTTTGTGACCGTGATTGTTGCGATGGTCATGATGGTCATTGGAGGGAGTCTGGCCAGGGCGTTCGCTCTGGTGGGTGCCTTGTCTATCATCAGGTTCAGAACCGTCATCAAGGACACAAAAGACACTACTTATGTATTCCTTGCCCTCGCGGTAGGAATGGCGGCGGGTACGTCTAATTATTTCCTCGGTTTCGTTGGTACCGCCATGGTGGGTGCTTTGATTCTCATTGTGAATCACTACAACTACGGTGCCTTGTACAAGTCTGATTTCGTGATCAGGTTTCTGTATGCCAGCGAAGGTGACGAAGCAAGATATCTCTCCGTGTTTGATGAACTGGCACGTGCCAGCAACCTTCTGCACGTTGAGCCCACCGGGGATACTTCGATGGTGCGAATGACATTCGATGTGTCACTGAAAGAAGAAACAACTCCGGCTGATTTTGTCTCTCGGCTCAATGCGTTGGATGGGATGGATGAAGTAGTATTGATTGCATCCAAGAATGATGTGGATTACTGATGAGTCGCAAGAGGTTTTACCATCCGCCACGGAAAGGCTTATTCGATGTGGCTCTGTTCTTTTCGGGCCCCAGAGATTGAAGCCAGTCTTTGGTATTGAAGGGGCTGCCAGCGGATTTTGGTGAGCTTCGCTCTTGCCATTTATACGATGCTCTTCGCTTGGAAAATCGTGCGAATCTTTGGCGAGAGAAATGTCATTGCGTGGTCATGCGGCAGCGCATGTATCTTATCCTTAGGTTTCGGAAGCCTCCCGGCTCTTTGGTCCGAAGCATGGTTTTTGGTGAATTTCGTCATTCTTACCGAGCTCTTGGCGATAACAGCGTTCATTGCGATTATTCCGATTTGCATGCGGCTCTGCTGCCCCGTTGTCGCTGGCACACAATTTGTTATTTACATGGGCATCGCTAATCTTGGCGCTCCGATCGGAGCCTATCTCACGACGGTAACCGCCGGTGCTGGCCATGAACAGTTGTTGTTTTGGCTACTCGGCTCGCTGTTCGCTGCAGCCTACTGCTGGAGCCTTTGGGCACAGCCAGTCTACCTTTACACTGACGACGATGAGGTAGCAGGCGGCAGGTCTGATTTGATACTCAGAATTTCGCTCGAGCAGCCCTATTACAGTTCCTATCCTACTGCGCCCTACTCTGGCCCCAGGGTCTAACCCCATGTCTGAAGGGCCTGGGAGGAATGTCGTATTGGCCGAGGTTCTATGGTAGAAATGGTGGAGATGAAATCTGAGGAATTGGTGAAATGAGTCAGTTTGATTTGGTAGTGCGTGGCGGCACAGTCATTGATGGAACCGGGACAGCTGCACGCAGTGCTGACGTCGCATTGCATGACGGTCGGGTTGCTGAGGTTGGCGTTGTTAGCGGTCGCGGGCATCAGGAAATAAGTGCAGTTGGGGCGCTGGTAACTCCAGGCTTTGTTGATATTCATACGCACTATGATGGCCAAGCGACTTGGTCGAACCGTATGTCACCGTCGAGTCATCACGGTGTGACGACCGTGGTTATGGGCAATTGTGGGGTGGGTTTTGCCCCGGTTCGTCCTAGTGACCATGAATTGCTGATCGAACTCATGGAGGGTGTTGAAGACATTCCGGGCGTTGCTTTGCACGAAGGTTTACCGTGGTCCTGGGAGTCATTTCCGGACTACATGGATTACCTCTCTACCCGCCAGTTTGATATGGACATTGGCGCGCAGATTCCACATGCAGCATTGCGCGTCTATGTGATGGGGCAGCGTGGTGCTGATCGCGAGCCTGCCACCCCAGAAGACATTGTCAGCATGCGAAACTTAACAGAGCAAGCGATGCAAGCGGGCGCTCTGGGTTTTACCAGCTCGAGAACATTGAATCACCGCTCATCGACCGGTGCGCCAACCCCGTCACTGCAAGCGGAAATAGATGAATTGCTTGGCGTCGCAGATGCGCTAAGAGCGAGCGGTCGCGGTGTTATTGAAATGATATCTGATTTCGTCGATCTAGATGATGAATTTAACCTGCTGCAGGAGATGGTGACCCGTTCAGGTCGCCCCATGTCTATCTCGTTGGCACAAGGCTTGAGTCCGAACGGATGGCGTAAAATTTTGTCGCGAATCGAAGGGGCCGTATCTTCAGGTCTAGTGATGCGTGGTCAAGTGGCACCCCGGCCAATTGGTATCCTCATGGGCCTCACCACAACTTTGACGCCTTTCACCACTCGCCCCTCCTACATGGAGGTATCGAAACTACCGATAGCCGAACGCATTGTGGCGTTGCGCGATCCAGAGCGAAAAGCGAGAATTTTGGCAGAAAAAACAGGGCCCGGATTCCAACGTCTTTACAAAATGATGCAAGGTGGCGGCAAAGTGTGGCTGATGACCGACCCACCCAACTACGAACCTGCGCCAGAGGACAGTTTCGCAGGTCTAGCACAAGCGAATGGGCAAGATGCGTGGTCCATGATTTATGACGCAATGCTCGGCAGTGAAGGTAAAGCGATTTTGTATATGCCGTTTGCAAATTACGCGGATGACAACTTAGATTGCTGCCGGGAAATGATTCTTCACGACAACACCGTTATGGGTTTAGGTGATGGCGGTGCTCATGTGGGCACCATCTGTGATGCCAGCTTTATTACGACGCTGGTCTCTCATTGGGGCCGAGATCGAACTCGCGGTGAGCAAATTGATTTGCCCACACTCATCAAGAGTCAAACCCACGATACCGCACGAGCAGTTGAGCTGAGTGATCGAGGAACGTTGGAAGTCGGCATGAAAGCGGACGTCAACGTCATCGATTTCGACAATCTGAGGGTAAACTCACCGGAAATTGTGCATGACTTACCCGCTGGCGGTGCGCGATTGCAACAGCGTGCAGATGGTTATCTGGCCACTGTTGTAAATGGTCATGTGACCTACGAAAATGCAGAGCCTACTGATGCGTTACCGGGACGATTGATCCGGCCTCAAGGCTAAGAGGCATGAGCCTGCCTCTGCGACACCTGACGGCGCTTGATCTCACCATCGCGCGTGCCGGATCTGCCTCCTAAAGTGAGCTGGTATCGTAATGTAACAACTAACCAGGCAGCACTTTCTGGTAATACGCCTGCACCTTTTTGGTATCACCTGACCGACCTAGTTCACGGATAAGCTCAAATTCCTTGCGGCTCTGTGCCAACAGCTTTTCGCGATCACTGTCCTGATAAACCAGTCTTTTATAGCGTTTCAGGGTTTGCGCACGCAGCTCCGGTGGCCCTGTTAATGCCAGGCCTTCCTGAATACTCGCCAAGACAGTTGGCTCGAAGGTTTCTCCTTGTGCGAACACTTCCAGAACAAACCCCGCAGACTTGGCCTGCGCAGCACTGATTCGATGGCCCAGATAGATTGCAGCACTCGCCAGACTTCGACCAAGACGCTCGGGCATTAACAGTGTACTGCAGAATTCCGGTGCAACACCGGCCCGCGCAAATGGCGCCCAAAAGTAGACTGAATCTGAGGCAAAAACCAGATCACAGTGCAACAGAGAACTAAATCCTTCACCAATCGCCGGCCCATTAGCCGCACCGATCAGAGGCTTGTCAAACCGGATGAATGACTCGATGAATAATACCGGCAACCAGGTTGCAACATCGTCTTCAAGCCGTTTTGGCAAGGAACGTTTAATTTTAGCAGTGAGCGATGAGTCATCCGGTTGCACCTGGTAGGCCAATGAAGGGTCATTTTCAAAATCCATTCCAGCAGAAAAATATTTCCCGACAGAGGTTAATAACACGGCCACAACTTCATCATCATCACTAGCTGCCGAGAGCACGGCCATGATTTCCACATACATTTGCGAGTTTCG
>Ga0208964_1000563_pt1 | contig 19101 bp, 10 predicted proteins | sample AOAMet1_08_M0_20_2_FD_188227 | JGI IMG/M metagenome (GOLD analysis project Ga0208964, IMG submission 188227) | Ammonia-oxidizing marine microbial communities from Monterey Bay, California, USA - CAN11_08_M0_20 (SPAdes) | ecosystem: Environmental > Aquatic > Marine > Intertidal zone | place... | reverse complement strand
AAGTCGCAGTGGCGGACTGCGGATGCCATGACAACCGAATGGACAAAATTTGGTGGAACGAACAATGGATGGGTTGGCCCGTCGACGACAGCTATCAGGAAAACTCCAACATGGAAAATGCCCACCTTCTCAAGGGCAAGCTTATGCTGACACTTGGGGAACTCGACCAAAATGTTGATCCGGCCAGCACAACACAGGTAGTCGGTAAATTAATCGAACACGATAAAGATTTTGAGTTCGTGTTGATTCCAGGCAAGGGACATGGTGCGGGCGAATCACCTTGGGCCGCAAAGAAAAGACTGAATTTTTTAAAGGAGCATCTCGGCGTAGAATAAAACCCAATCCCACCCAGTTCAGAGAAAACCAGTTTACTTATCTGGCGACGCTGGCGTTTCACTGAGAGATGAATCCTGCCCGTCAACAGATTTCTCCGAACCTACAGACTGGTACAGCTTTGCCAACTTGAGCAGGACAGGCTCAATCGATTGATAGTAATTCACCTCGCCTAGCGCATCTTTCTTTTGACGCAACGTTTCCAATTCTCGTTCTAATTGTTCGCGTGTTTCTCGCTGCTCAATAGTCAACTTCGCTTCGGTGCCGCGGCGGATCAAAAAAACCTGATTCGAAACGAAACCATCTGGCTCGTTCGCTTTAGACTTTTTTACAGCCCGAGTCCCCTGAAACCAATCCGACGGCGTGCCTTTACCATCACCATTATCATCAATCATCGCCAGTTCTGTGGCCAGTCGCGTCTCTTCCAGATAAAACTCCTGCGTCTGCGAGGAAGCTGCCACAACCGCTTCCAACAGAGACGTCTGCAAGTCTTTATCGAGATCGTATGCTGGATCATCAATTGCAGCAGATAAATATTCTCCAAATCTTGCAAAGTTCCGCTGGGCACTCGACTTGGTGGCCGTGATGACTACCCGATTGGGGTACTTAAGTTTTCCAACAAACCCGCCACTCGATGACGCACAGTTCACCACAATCGTGCGTGCCTTTTGATCAATTAACCATTCGTGCAATTGCACTGCAGAGAGATCCGGCCCCCGGAGATTGAATTTAGAGACTTTGCCATCGTCAGTGCCATGCCCGATCAAAACCACCCACAATTCAGCGGTTCCCTCGCCAGGATTTGTCAGCGCTTGCTTCAATCGCAACAGATCGTTTTGCTCCGCCGGATTGTCCTCTAAACCGATACATACAAAATCAGGCCCCGATTCACCAGCCGAGGTAATCGCTGACTTCCAATTATCAGCCCAGGTTTCAAACTGCTGCTGGTAATCGTCACTTCCACCAGCTCCTACCACGACAATGACCTTTTGTTCCTGACTGTAGAGGTCTCCAGAACAGAAACACAGGCTTGCCATCCAACAAAGTGTCCCCAACGTCCTGTGAAGTACATTCCGATTCTTCGGCTCAGACAGCCATTGTCTTATCATGGTGAGCCATTCTTTAATTTCTTTAATTGATCTCACGCCAACCCCTTCCAACGTCGTAGTCCCCATTCTCCGATCAGCAAGCCGATCGCCAATGAGAATACAGTCCATCGATGCCACCAGGGATTCGAGACGGTCTCCATGACCGGCACTTCTCGATACTCCAACCCGGCAACAAACTGCTCCAAAGAATCAATCTCAACAACCTCGCCGCCGGTTTGATCAGCAATCTCTTTCATCAACTGGGGGTTGGGTTCGAGTGATTGAAACTCTTCGCTGTCTGGTTCAGAAACCCATCCCGATTCCCGCGTTTCAATTTCGCTCCCATCAGGTGCCTTCACAACGACTGACGCCCGATAAACTCCAGTCTCCCCCGAAACAAAATTTGCAACATAGACACCCGGCACGGAATCGGTTGGCTCACCAGCCAGCTCAATGGTTTTACCTTCAGGGGTTTGCACCTGAATAACCACAGTGGCATTATCAAAAGGCTTGTAAGCTTCATCATTAACCGACACCTTTATTTCAGACGAGCGATTCGCATCGTTGAGCCGATTTATTTCCACTTCGACACGACGGGGAACATCAGCTATTGCCCACCGCAGAGTCTGACGCCACGCCTTGAGCAGGTCTTCATTGTCCTCTTCGCTCTTTAATTGCCAGCGCCAAAAATCTCCAATCAGCAAAGCCCCAGAACGACCGCGTCCATAGGGTTGAACCACGAGTGCTGGATGCTTTTTCTCGGCGTCCGAGGTCACCGTCGCTAATACAGTCGCTCCCGGCTTGATGGAATTCGTGAGATTCACTGTCTTAAATTTCGGCATTGCCGCTAAGCGAATGCGTTCTTTTTCTTCCGTTGATTCAATCCTTACCCAAGGCTGCAGCCAACCTTCACGCGTGAGGTCGAGTTCGTATTTTTTATCTGATGGAGTCGCAAGGCGATCTAGATAGACCGGCAACATCTCGCCAATTTGAGTCTTTGCATAATCACCGGCAACGAAAGATTCCTGCCCACCGAGCATCAACAGGCCGCCACCACGCAAACTGACAAATTGCTGCAGCAATGACTTTTGATCCTCGGTAAAGAAATCCGCCTCCAAGTCATCAATCACAATGGCATCGTATTCAAAAAGCGTTTCAGCATCCTTGGGAAAACCACCTCGCAACTCTTCTTTATCTCTAGTCCCCAGACGAATGAACACGGGCTCGTCATTCTGCTCTGTTGTATCGTCGTCCTGAGAGTCGAACCCACGAAAAAGGGAATTCGATTGCTGACCGTCCCGCCCTCGAAACGTAAACTTAGCCTCTCGTTTGGCAATTCTTACCAAGGCGACGAGATCTAACTCGTCGTCCCCCTGCAATGACCTTCGTAGAAATTTAAGCTCCCAGTTTGGGCGACCAGTCACGTAAAGTATCCGAAAAGGTCCTCGACCACGATCCACGAGCACCAGTCGCTCATTGTTAACAACGGTCGCTTCGGCCTGAGGATCGACGACCGACGCCTCTCCGGCAGCATAAGCCTTTACCTTGAAGACATTAATGCCACGACGTTCGGGCCGTGTTTGAAAACGAACGACAAACGGCTTACCGTCTTCAACATCCACCACTTCTTTTTTTGAAACTTCCTCTCCAGCTTCATCGAGCAGGGCAACCACAATTTCCTCACCCTCGTAACCACTAGCCATCAATTCAGCCGTTATTGTCACAGGAGCCGATTCAAAGTTAGTTTGCGTGCTGCTAACTCTGGTAATGCCGAGATCTCTGGCTGGTAGCTGGTCACCCAATAAGACTGGAAACACAGGCGGCATAGAATCCCAGGGCATGGCAGCGAACGCTTCTTTATTCCAATCAGTTGCGTTTCCATCGGTCATTAAAATAATCCCTGCTGCCGGGCGACCGGCAAACCGATTTGCGGCTAAACTTAGATTCGAAAGAATATCGCTGCCACGTTGGTCGGCACGAAAGCCTTCAAAATTGGAAACCGGTCTCAGCCGCCGATCAAATTGATATTTTCGAACATCAAAATCTTCAGCCAACTGACTCAACCAATTGGCCTCATCATTAAGCTTCTGGAATAGCTCCGCCTCTCGCGTCGTGCTGCCACCTCTGTCTTTTATCTGTAGACTTTGACTGTCATCCGCCATGACCACCATCAAGTTCGCTCCCTGTTCAGGGCGAGCATAGCGATACATGGGCTCCAGCAAACAAATTGCCAACAACAATACGGCTAGAATCTTCATCACCGCCATCAGCGATTTAGCACCAACAGCAGCGCGTGCGTTGAAATAAGACCAGATGACAATTCCAGCCGTGATCGCCAGTAGACTAGCGACTGCGATTCCCCAGTCGGAGGCTCCCCATGCATTCGGGATCCAGGAACTATCCATTACTTCCCACCCCCAAGCTGCTCATAGTATTTGCGCACTGCATCTTGATATTGAGCTGGAACAGGGTCGCGATCGACGGGAACCATTGCTTCATCAGATCCGCGGCGAAGGATCTCCTCGACGACTCGATCCTGCAACTCGGCCAACGGTTCAGCAACCTTCATTTTGATTAAATCCCAATTGGGTTCCTCTGAATGCCGATTCAATTCCTTTCGAATTTCACGCGCCTGCTCACGTATACGGGAAGCTTCGGCTCTCAACTCTGGGTCATCCACCATTTCCTCTACATCTCGCAATCGATCCGACCAGTCCCGGAAATCATCTCCAGTCAAAGGCCGTACGATTCTCTGATCGCCCCCTGCGTAGCTTCCTTGAGGTAGATTCCCCGCCTGCTCAGAACCTTCATTGGTACCAAGATTTCTCATCAAATCTCGCTCTTGAGGCTCGCTGTCTTGTCCGCGTCCCCCCTCTCCATCAGGCGATTCCTGTTGACCCTGTCCGGGAGAAGGTTCCGCGCCTGGGGTTTCACCCTCACCCTGAGGCCGCTCACCTGGCGGAGCTTGCTCAGACTCTCCACGTCCCTGACCAGATTCCTGACTTGGTTCCTGACCTGGAGGTTGAGGTTCACCGCGATCCTGAGGTCGCTCGCCCGGTGGATTCTGTTCGGATTCTGAGCGTCCCTCTCCGGAAGGCGGAGATTCAGAATCTTCCGAACCCGTTTCAGACGTCTCCGACGCACGTTCTTGCGACCCTTGCTCGATTTCGTTTTGCAAATCTCGATTGAGTCCCTCCAGTGTGCCGCGAGCTGCCTTCAACGCTTCCGTTTCATCGCCAAGTACGCTCTCTGCCGCATTCTCAATTCCCTCGCGTATTTCTTGAATCCCCTCACGAGCCCGTTGTTCCTCATTGATTGCATCTTCTTTCCAGCCACGATTCAATGACTCTCGCGCCGACTCAAGTGCTTCATCAGGTCGGCTGGATTCCGAATCACGATAAGTATCGTACAGCTCTTCAGCAAGCAATGGCTCGAAGGGCTCAGCTTCCTCAATGGTCTCCCGCATCCGATCCCTTAACTCCCCAACAGCCTGCTCCTGTTCGGCCAGTTGACGATCCAAATCAGGTTGCTCAGATTCTGTTTCCCGCAACGACCTCGCGTCCTGCTGAGTTCGAGGCAAATCCGACGCTGCCAGTTGTTCCGCAATATCTTCCTGCTTCCGCTCAATCTCCTGAGCTTCCTGCCGCAACTCTCTCATTTGTTCAGTAAATTGCCCGGAGGATTGGCTCTGAAGTTCATCTCGCAGCTCTTCCAACTCTCTTTGGGCTCTCGTCCCTTCAGCGGCTGCTCTGGAAACTTCATTGTCCTCCAGGGCTTCGGCAGCTTGTTGTAAATTTTCACGCACGTCTTCAAGCTGCTCTGCCTCTTCCGCCATCCGCTGTTGATTTTCCTCGCTCTGCATTCGGTCGAGCAATTCTTCCGCATCGCGAAGCATCTGCTCTTGCTGCTCTCGAAGCGATTTAAGCCTCCGTTCTACCTCGTCCTTTTCTTCCTGCGAATCAACCTCTTCTAACGCCGATTGCAACTCCTTGATCCGTTCGTTTAAATCCTCTTGCCGTCGGGACAATTCACGCAAACGACTGAGGACTTGGCGATCTTCCTGCTGCTGTTGATTCTGTTCGGTTTGCTCCTGCGCTGTCTTTTCGTTTTCGTATCGATTCTCATCTTCTTTCAGATTCAATTGATCTAGCTGATCCTGCTGTCGATTGTTTTGTTGCTGAGGCTGTCCCGGTTGCTGAGGCTGTTGTTGCTGTTCTGTAATTTCAAATTCCCGCGCACGCAATTTGAGCAAACCCTGGTAAGCCGCTTGCTCGCTCGACAACGCCGCTCTCAGCGAATCCAGATCATTCGTTTCTTTAGCACGGTCGAGCTTTACAACAGCTTCATTCATGAAGTTCCGAGCTGGCTCGACAAATGAAAGAGACTCTTCATCTTCTAATTCACTTGCCAACTCCGCCAAACCCTCAATGGCGGTCGTCTGTGATTGGGACAAGAGTTCGACATCAGAAACGAACGTCTCCGAAAGCCCACGCTTGCGCGACTCTCGACTCGACTCACGACGAATGACCTTCCAAGTCGCATTTATGATTTCCTTCTGCAATTCGGCGAGCTCTTGAGCCTGTTCAGCATTTTGGCCGCCTTCTTGCTGTTGCTGCTGTTGCTGTTGCTGCTGTTCACTCGCCGTTGGAGCCTGTCCCTGTCGAAAGATCTCTTCGAAATGTCTGACTTCGGCGAAAAACATATCGCTGGCAACTTGCCGACGCTCACCGTCCGCACCAATATCCTCTGCCCAAAAGTAATAAGAAACCAAGTCGTCTGGCTGCACATCCAACGACTCCAAATCCAAAAGATACTCAACTTTCTTTCGCTTATTCCCTGCAGCAATTTGCTCAAGCTCAACCTCTTCAGCAGCACGCCCGGGAATCACAAAATTAACACCAAATGATTCGATCCCAAAATCATCCCAAGCGCTCGCACTCAATTGAACCTCTTCAATGGGCGAGGCATCGATATCTCGCGCGGGGGTCAACAACTTCAAATCGGGCGGCAAATTCTCCAAGACGTTTAGGACAAATTTGGGAGGAGTTCGATTGTCGCGTTGATCGACATCCGTCAACTCCAATTCGTACTTACTGGACTCCGCCAGTTCTAACGTGAGCAATAACTTCTTCGGATCCTCCGCGTCGAGAACCAAGTCGATCGGCTCCCCACCGTCCTTTGGAAAAAGGACAGCACTGGCCACCGGTTTATTTAGGTAAAACTCCAACTGTGCCGAAGTTCCCTCGACGGCGGTCAGTCTTCGGAAATCCTGCAAGACCTTATCCTCAGACCCCGTGTACTCTGGGTATTTCAATGTCGCATCCGCCCGAACGAGTCGAGGGTAATCAAAAACCGTGACCTCATAATCATCGGTGGCTTGGTCAGCGTACGTCACTCGATAGGAAAGCGGAGCCTGCACCATTGGAATTCTCGCTCCGAACACCGGATCGTCGAGACTCTTCGACATCGATACACTTACTTCTTCCCCAGCTTCGTTGACGTAAATGAGATCCGCATTGGTCGGAATCGATTCTCCAAATCGAGCCAGTATTAGCAAACTCGTACCACGCTCGACTTCGGCGTTACCAGGCTCAACTGCGATGGTTATCGCCCCCGAGTCAATCGCCAAATCCGAAAATGCGATTGCAGTATCACCCTCATGCGGAATGGCGAACCAAACCAAACTGATCAACGCAATCATCCACCCGAATAAGCTGAAGAAGCCAACCACGGGTGCCGCAATTAGCTGCCAGCGTGGCACCAACGAAGCCCAGCTATTTTCATAACTATGGGTCACGGCTTTCCTCATGACCGCCTGTTGCAAGAAGCTAAGACTCTTACCATCTTTTGCCTGTTGCTCGATCGCAGTCAACAAACTGGAATCCAATTCAGGAAATTCACGCTCAATTCGCTTCACAGTTTTGAGCGAAGAATCGGACTTAAACAAACCAAAACAAATGCCCACGATCGAGGCTGCAAACGTAGAGATTAAAAAAGGGAAACCGACTCGTGAAACATCAAGCTCGCCGGTGCGATTTAGATAAATCAAAACGACCGCAATCACCAGAGACAGGCCCCAAATCAAAGCGAGAGTCCACGCCACTCGAAGGAACCGAGTTCTTCGAATAACGGGCTCAATACGTTTGTAAATTACGTGATCCATTAAACCAATTCTCCACCAGTTTCGACTGCCACCGTTTCGCCATTCGACAATTTCGACCTCGACGAAGTCCGCGCGGCAAGCCATGTCTCAAACATCAATAATAAAATAGCCGCAACAATTAACCACTTCCATATTTTTTGACGATCTTCAATATCTCGATCCAGCATCGAACGCATCTGCGCCCGTTCTGAAGCTGCCGTTTCCTGCTCTCCCACATTGACGGAAAACATCTCGATCTGTTCGAGTGGAATCGCTGTCGTCGAACTTTCAGATCGATTTACATTGACAGCAAAGAGCACTTCTTCTTTGCCAGAACGGCCTGCGTCAGCGTCCGAATCCCCGCCAACGGAGTCCCCCCCGTCGGTAATCAATCGGTAGATTCCCGGTTGATCCGTCTCCGAAAAAACTTCAGCATCGGCCTCAATCGCCTCGCGTGTACCGTCCGGCTTGACCATCTGGCGACGCCTCAAGCTCGACTCTGCTCTCGGAATAACAATGGTTTCCCCGACGGTGTAAGACTTATCGAGCTCCGGCAGATCGGCTGCAATTTCAACCAGGCCATTGATTAATGGGACAAACTTGGTGGATAACGCCAGTTGGCTTTGCTGCGGATTCCAACCACTCGCCATCACATAAACACATCCACGGTCAGAACCGTCTAATTTCCAAACCGCCGGATCATCGTTTTCAAATCGAGCCAGCACCACCGCTTGTGGATCGACAATTTCAACCGATTGGTGATTCCAAAATCGAATATTAGTAAAATCGTTATACCGAGGATTGGCGAACAATTGAAATAAGCGACTGGAAAAATCAATCTCCGCCAGCATCTGGTAATCGTTTTTAGAACGCCTCGGTTTGCCCGATTGCGTTTTCAAACGGCCACCAATCCAGTCTTGCGAAAAACTGACTGTTTCAGCATTGGAAAGGATCACGAACAACGTCCCTCCCGCTTTCAAATACTCATCAATTTCATCGCGGCGAATTTCATCAACAGGTGATGTCATCACCGTCAATGCCACCGATCCGATGGCGGCGTCTGCCAGTGAATCGTCGGGCTCCAACTGCCGCACGACCACTCTACGCGTGGGCGATTCGACCAAACCTCGCCGCAAGTAATATTGCAATCCCTCTGGATTGTCCGGCGTATCTGAACCAAGATAATCCACCCTCAACGTTTGTTGCTCGATCGGCGCGACAAAATACTCGTTATCAAAAACCTCTGAATCACCAGACAGCTCGAAAACCTGATTGTTTAAATTTTGCTCCGGAGGGATTTGCATCACCCGACTGGTCCCCGGAGGAACAAAAAATGGTAGCGATTCAGCGCTCGTTCCATTTGTCCAATTAACAAAAAACTGGTCTACCAGCGACTCCTCTGAATTTCGAACTCGAATCCGAAGACCAGAATCAGATTCATCGCTCGTCGCCGCTAACAATTGAAGCGTCGCATTAGTTGGGTCCTCTGCGACTACAGAATAAAACTCAACAAAAACTGTCGCTGGCCATTGATAAGCCTGCAGCGAATCTAAATTCGATCCCTTCTGCAAGTCGCTTACTACTACCATCTGAAGCTTGGCAACGGTGGCCTGTGCTCCCTCAACTCGCTGTGAGTCTCGCCAGACATCGAGGTTATCGGCGACTGTTACCATCGCATTTCCGAGATCAGATCGTTGCCAACCAGGATCTAAAGTTTTAAATCCCTTGCGGATGGAATCGGCGCGCGCGCTCAAACTATCGTCGAGCTGATCGTTAAAACCAACGACTGTCCGCGCAGTCGCGTCGAATGCGATTAGCGACACGTCGTCGCCTTTTTCCAATCCATTGAGTACTTTTTCGATCTGACGTTCAGCTTGATCCCAAAGACCGGATCGACGCATACTCGCGCTTGTATCAATTAAAATAGCAATCCGCCGGTTCGCAACTTCATACTCTGAAAGAGAATTTTGACCACGGAAAAATGGCCGCATAAATGCAATTGCAATTAAGGCAATCGCAAGCGCACGCAACAAGAGCAATAAGATGTTCTCCAACCGGCTTCGACGTGTCAGGGAAGGAGGCGAAGGTTTAAGGAATAATAGCGAACTAAACTCCGTCTGCCCCTTCGGCGTCTGCCGGATCAGATGAAGTAAAAATGGAAAGGCGATCGTCAGAGCCCCGAGACCAAACAACCAGGCAAGTGCACTCATTGAGCCCCCCTGACCTGCGTTGCGCGTTTCACGGATCTACCGGAGGACGCTCGTGATTGAATCAACTCTAACAATGCGACTTCAATCGGTTGATCCGTTGAGATGGTGAAAAAATCAACACCGATTTGATCACAAATCTCCTTGATGGCAGCTTCGTGCTCCGCGAATCTTTTCCGATAATCTGCCACCGCCGATTGCGGATCGACATAGATTTCTCGCCCTGTTTCCAAATCTCGAAACAAACTCGCTTTATCGAATTCAAATTCAATTTCGGTTGGGTCAAGCGTTCTCAGAATGACAACCTCATGTCCGCGTGTCCGGAGGTAATTGAGGTTCTTCACAAAGCTCTCAACAGGAGCCAGTAAATCTGAAATCAGGACAACCAGGCCACGCTTCGAAACCGTCTGTGCAATCTGCTCGAGAGGTGCCGACAAATCAGTTGACTTTCCAGATGTCGAGTTTTCGAGCGTTAGCATTAACCGTCGCAAATGTCCCGCCCGATAACGGGGAGGAATCATGTCGACGATCTGATCACCAAAAGTCACCAGCCCAACCGCATCTCTCTGCCGATTCAAGAACCAAGCAAGTGATGCCGCCATCGTTTTCGCATATTCCAATTTGGAATACGTGCCCGACCCAAAACCCATTGAATGACTCATGTCAACCAACAGATAACACCGAAGATTGGTTTCATCTTCAAATCGTTTAATGTAGTACCGATCCTGCTTAGCATATAATTTCCAGTCGAGGTACCGAAGATCATCCCCGATAGAATATTGACGGTAATCGGTGAACTCGACTGAGAAACCATGGTAGGGACTGCGATGAAGCCCGGACATAAATCCTTCGACTACGATCTTTGCGCGCAATTCAAGGTTCTTGATCTGCATGATCGCAGTGGGTGATACTGCGGATGTGGATTCTTGAGTGGGTGAAGGATCTGCCAAACATACCTCTACAAGCTAAAATCAAAGTCGCAACAACATTATTGCTTAAAAACAATCCCCGAAATCATTGGTTACCTAATTGCGGCGCGGGGACATGCGCTAACAATTGGTCGATAATTTTCTCGACAGTCACTCCTTCTGCTTCCGCGCGATAACTTGGCAGAATTCGGTGGCGCAACACGGGATGCGCTAATGACTTAACGTCATCGAGATTTACATGAGACCGCCCACAAAACAGAGCGCGTGCCTTCGCACCAAGAATCAAATTCTGAGCAGCTCTCAGGCCCGCCCCCCAATTTACATATTGATTTACAAAATCTGGTGCACCCGAACGGCCTGGCCGACTTGCATCGGCAATTTGAACCGCGAATCGCACCAAGTCCTCTGCGACTGGAACATTTTTTACCGTCCCGTGAAAACGCCTTACATCCTCAGCTGTGAAAAGCTTATCAATCGTTTGCTTAAACTCAGACGTGGTCTGTTGCACTACTTTGACTTCTTCGTCCTGGCTTAAATAGTCGATTTTCACGTTGAACATAAATCGATCGAGCTGTGCCTCGGGAAGCGGATAGGTTCCTTCCATTTCAATCGGATTTTGAGTCGCCAAAACAAAGAACGGTTCTTCAAGCTGGTAGCTTACACCCGCTACAGTTACTTGATGCTCCTGCATCGCTTCGAGCAGCGCTGCCTGTGTTTTAGGTGGAGTTCGATTGATCTCGTCTGCTAACACAACATTTGCAAAAATTGGTCCCTTCACGAATTGCATCGACCTCGCACCACTGTCCGTTTCCTGAAGAATTTCAGTTCCAGTAATGTCAGCCGGCATCAAGTCCGGCGTGAATTGAATCCGACGAAAATTCAAATCAAAAACCTCTGCAATACTTCTGACCAATAAAGTCTTCGCTAATCCCGGAGCACCGGTTATCAGGCAATTCCCACCCGCAAACAGACTGATCAGCAATTGCTCAATTACCACCTCTTGCCCAACAATCAATTTCGATAGTTGGTCATATATTTTTTGCCGCCCATCTCTAATCTGTTGCACAGCGTACTGTTCGTCTTCGTAGGTATTGAGTGTCACTTCGTCAGCTCCAGTTGTTTAATTTGAGTTTCATCGATTTCAAATCAATGCGTCATTGCATAGGTCACGATATTAATTCCGAGAGGGTAGGCATAAGGTTCGGAATAAGTTTCAAAATACCCCCGATCAACGCCCTCTCGCTCCCAACCATCACCAAGGTCTGTGTTGTGACAAATGAAGGCCATCATTCGTCCATCGTCGTCAAAGATACCGCGGTAATTTGCCGACTCTGCATCTGCCCGTTCCGTTTTGCGACCATACATAAAATGTTGGATACTCGGAATTTGGGGCTTCTTATCCAAATCATAAACGATGTGAAAAATTTCGTGATCAAGAGGAACATCTACTGGTTCACGATCCGGAAAAACTCGCTTCATTTCTCGGTAAAAATTAGCCCACTCGTCTTCCCCCCAAAAATCATCCACCATCAGGAAACCACCTTTGTTCAGATAACGGCGAAGTGCGAGCACCTCATCCTCGCTAAACACTAAATGGCCAGGCTCGATGATATAAATAAATGGATAGTCAAACAGTGATTCATCTGTAAGTCGCAAGATGACTCCCTCAGGAGCAACCTCAAGGGATGTCAGTTCTTTCAAACGGAAGGACAGGTTTAAATCCGCGTCGGGAAAATCTGTCCGCCATTTCCCACGACTGCCGCCCCGACCGCCACGCCACCCGTAATTCCCGTAATGGGAGTCGTACTGGATTCGAGCGAATGTAAACACATCGTCCTTGAATTCTTTACTCTCCTCCCACATCGGAACGCCATTGCGCAAATCCTCGTCCATTACCCGCCGGCCACCATATTGGCGCTGGTAATCCTGAGCGACGACCCAACCTGCAAGCAACACTCCGAACAAGAGCAGAAAGAATTTTTTGCCAAAAACAGCGTTCATGGAGACTCCTTTTCAGTCTCAACCGGATCGATTTCAACCGGGTCCGCCCCCGACTTAACTGGCGGGGAAACAACAGCTTGAGCATCGACAATTTTAAGCAACAAATCATAGGCAGCGCGGTAACGGGGCGCTCGCTCCAACGACCTCACAACCTCGTCCTTCGCCTTTGGAAACTGTTGCTGTCGAAACAAAGCTGAGGCCAGTCGGTAGTGAACATCCGCAGCATCCAGGGGATCCATTTTCGCAAGGGCAGTCAGCGACTCCACCGTCGCCTTATCATCTTGCGTCTGCTCTGCGGCTACCGCCAGGAATCGATAGGGCGATGGCAACAAGGGATTCAGAGCAAGCATCTTACGGGCTGTCGATTTGACCTTTCCCCACTCAGCCGCTGCTGAATAAACTTCCAGCAATCGCGTGAACAACTCAACACTATTGGCCTCCATCGCCGCGTATTTTTCCAGCATCTTGAGTTCCTCAGCAGGAGCTTTCAATTTACGGTGGCACTGAGCGAGGAGGGGGTAGGTGGATTTCAACTCGGGACAGATTTCTAAAATTTTCAACAGCGTATCTCTGGCCGATTCCCAGCGATCCTCTTCAATCGCCAGCCGCGCCGCTTGATTTAACCCGGCAAGATTATTGGGATGCTCTTGATTCCATTGCTTCCAGTCAGCGGCCGTTGCCCCGGCAATGGGTTTTACCTCATCCCAATTCGCCGTTGGTGCGAAAGCTTCAGCCTTCTCCAAGGCAAACTTTGCAAACGATTTATCGATGAATTCCATCGGAGCACAGTGGCGGCGTAACGCATCGTTGATCGGCGTTCCAATGGCCAATTCCTGAAGCACGTTTTTCAATTTATCGAGGCCAAAATCCTGAATCAAATACTCCACCACCAACGATGATTCGTAATAGGCAAACTGTAAATGAACCGGGGTGGGCGGCCGCAAAAACGCACCACTCAACTCGCTTACAGGCGTTAAGCTTTCTGAGAGCACCATTTCACGAAAGACTGGCACCATCGTCTCTCCCCACGCCGGATCAGCAAGCTTCTCCTCGTAAACAGAGATTCCCTCGCTAAGCCAGCGAGGCATCTTATTTTTTGTTTTCTGAAGCGTCACAACATGACAAAACTCGTGCCACAACACCGACTCCCAGCTCGTTAAATTAACCCCCTGAGCCGCAGGGCTATTCATTGTGATGACACGGCCAAAACAGACACCCAAAAAACCTGACCCACCCGGCAAGCCAAACGTGCGAATCGCAAAATCCTGCTGACGCGGGAAAATCTCTACAAAGACCGGCGTTTCCAAGTCTGAACCATACTTAGCACACAGATCCGTTTTCGCTCGGACGAGTAACTGCAGCACCCGTTCGCCATAAATCTCAGCCTCATCCGCTCCCATGCGAACAATAAACCCATCTCGTTCAAGTGTTTTAAATTTAGCAATCTCATCGCGCAACGTGACGAGATTGTAGGCAACCACACTGTATTGATCTTCGTCAAAAACCTCATCTGCTAATTTCCAACCTTCTAACTCTTGCCCCAACCGCAAAAGGTCGTGTGCTAATTGAATCTTCGCAGGAAGAAAATTCTCGTCGTAAACCAAAGAGCGTCTCTGGTACGTCTCGCCTTCGGTAAACCGATATTTCTCCGACAACTCCCGACCAATCAAATGATCCACCTCAGGATTGCCAACCCACCCGGCAAAGGCGCGGCCCCGAAACTCACCTTCTTGCTGTGGCAAATTCTGCAAATGAGCAATCACCGCGCGATACGCCCAGGCCTTGGGAAGCTTGGGATTGACTTCCTCGATTTTCTTGAGGGTCTCAATCGCTTTTACGTAATCCTCTGCGCTGATCTGTTGGTCAGCAAGCAGTAACAAAATCTCGACATTAGCCGGATTGATCGCAAGAACACGATTTACCATCTCACTGACTTTTTCGGAATCGCTTGGTAGAAACGATTTCCCAAGTCCAACCATTGCATCAACATCTGCAGGAAGCAACTTCAGCACCTCTGAATAATTCTCCGCAGCTAACGCGTAGTCCTGCTTCGAAAACGCTAAATCCGCAATCGCTCGATACACCTCTGGATTGCTTGGATACCGTTTTCGAACTGGGTAATAAAAAAGGTCTAGCACCTCTTTTGCGTCAGCATTCCGACCGAGAAAATATCTGCCAAGGGTAAGTTGATTGGCAGGGTCTTTGTATCGCCACGAATTTCTTGAAGCGAGCGTTTCTATTTCCGATAACAACTCGGTCGCACTATCTTCGTCTCCATTGAATCGCCGCACCTCGCTGCCCAACCTCCGCAGCCGAATACTATTTTTAAATCGAATCAAGGAAGCGTCCAAACTCTCATTTGCTGCCTCATAATCCCCCATATTCAACTGGCATTGGATTATGCGGATCGCCCATTTCTCCTCAACACTGTAGCGTCCCAATTTTTCATCGATTGCCCCTGCAAGCTTAATTACTTCAGGATACCGCCCCTCGTTGTAAAAGCGTTCAGCCTGCTCAGGTTCCGACTCCACTGGAGTCGCCGTGAGCGAATCAACAATACTCTGGCCATTGGAGACGATTGGTGTAGTTACAAAGAATCCACAAGCGACGCACCAAAGGCTCAACCAATTGAATAATTCACGGGTAAACGTAGGGGCAGGGCAGGTAATCGGTTCAGCCTCGGCAATATTTGGGCAACTTAAACGAGGAAGCCAAGATCGGCTGTTATCATTGTATTAAATGCTACCGGGCATGCAAAGTTGCGGACAAAGTCACATTTGTTCCAAATTACTAACAACCTGCGTCGCCGAAACCAAAAGCCCGAGGTTGATCTTACCTCGCGCATCCACTATTTTTTCGTTTAAGGATGGGCCAAGCAGCAGAGCACCGAGTGTTCGACAAGCCGCTAGGCAATACAAAAACCGCCACTTAACGGAGCAATTATTAACTTTGCTCCTAACGGGAACAGCAACGGATGTGGGGCACTTCACAAGGCGACCGAACACTCACCGGAGCGGAAGCTGCCTTGGTACGCAAATCCGTCGGACACCTGCGAGACATGATCACCGCCGGACTCGACCTCGATGACCCCCATCGATCCGAAGTGGACGTTTTTGATTGCCTCCAACCGACACAACAACTTTCCGTTCTCCATGAGGTCGCCCACGGATTACTCGATCCAGAGACCTGCATCATGGAACTCACCGCTGTCCGCGAGGGAACCGTTCACGCAATATATCGTGAAATTTTCAGTCTAGTCGAAATCGAGATCGACCTTTCCCAGCATCGCGAAATTGATTTCGATTTCCACGAATCACAAGAAGAACTTAAACCTGCGTTCATCCCGATAGAAAACCTCACCCATCAAATTCGTTCGACGATCGTCTCCGCTTGGCACGAACTCAATCAGCCATCAAGCGAATGGAATCCAGCCGGCTTAATTCCGGAGGAACGACATCCGAGAATTGTGCCTGAAACCCAATCCACTAATCTTGAATCGTGGTCATCCACCATTGAGTTCCTTGCCAACCAAGTACTCTGGGATCGCGACTTCGAGATGGAACCTTTTTTCGCCGACCTCGACCCAGCCAAGGTCGCCGATATTAAATTGTATATGGGTATCCAGGAGAACTACTTTTCCTCGCCCGCCCCTGATGCTAACTCCGCCGATTACCAACGGCTTGACCAGGAACTGGTGGCACTCACCCAGAACCTCAAAGTTTAACTTTGCACAAAGTTAACTCCCAAGAACACTGCCGCACCAAGCAAGATTCAAATCTCATCCCCTTCGCTTGCCGTTGGTATAATGGGCTGCTCATCGTCCGCTCCCCCGGCCGACTGCACTTGCGATAATTTCAACGGGCTTGCCAACGTTAATCTCCAAAATTTTTCGATTTCGTTATGAGCCTTCGCCAGTAAAGACCCCTTTGGATACACTCCCTGGTCGTCCACCCGACCCGCCGTCTGTCCTGTCATCAACTCAATTGCATCATAAATATCATCAACTGCAAAAACGTGAAACTTACCTTGCCGACAAGCTTCAACCACCCGTTCGCTAAGCATCAAATCACCAGCATTTGATTTTGGCACGACAACACCCTGGCTCCCATTGAGGCCGAAATAGTCACAGGCATCAAAAAAGCCTTCGACCTTTTCGTTGACTCCGCCAATTGCCTCGAGATGACCGTGTTGATCGATTGCGCCGGTCATAGCCATCGACTGCTTGATGGGAATCCCAGTCAACGCACTCAGCAAACAGACAATCTCAGCTCCCGACGCCGAATCTCCATCAATGCCGCCGTAACTTTGCTCAAACGCCAAAGACGCACTAAACGCCATCGGATGTTCAGTTCTCAATAGGTGGCGCAGTAGCCCACCAAGGATATGAAAACCCTTCGTATGAATCGCACCGGACATTTGGGCTCGGCCTTCAATGTTAATCAAGCCAGCACTTCCCGGGCCAATCGTCGCCGTAATTCGAGCGGGAAAGCCATAGGTCAAGGGACCCGAATGCATCACGGCAAGACCATTGATCTGCCCCACAACATCGCCATCGGTTTGCACCATCAACGTCTGACTTTCAACCATTTCACGAAATTTTCGCGACGGCAAACTAGCGCGATCCCGAGTCCTCTGCACCGCTTGCAGCACGTGGGCTTCGGTCACGATTTCTCCTTCGGATAGAAACGCCGCTTCCCTCGCGATATCGGCGATTCGGCCAAATCGCGCGGACAGACGATTATTCCTCGCGACGATTCTTGCACCATGCTCAGCCAATGCCGCCACCGCGGATCGGTGAAATGGTGGCAAGCCCTCTGAACGGCTTAAACCAGCGACCACACTCGCGTACTGACGAACTGCTTCGTCACTTCGCGGTAATTCACTATCGAAATCAGCGAGCACCTTGAATAACTCTCGGAAATCCGGATCCGCATGATCGAGTTGATAATACGTTTTTGCATCTCCGATCAAAATGACGCGCACCCGAATTTCAATCGGCTCCGGTTGCGTGATAACCGTTTGCCGCATCCACCCCGCTTCGGGCGGCACGATTTCTAGACGGCCCGTCCGCAGCGTCCGCATCAATGCACGCCAAGCTCCCGGCTCCGACACAACATCGTTCACATCCAAAACCAGATAGCCCTGGTCGGCCTGCAGCAAAGCACCCGCACGGACTCCACGATAGTCAGAAATCGCCATTCCGCCGGGACCAAGGTCCGATTCGACCGTTCCCAACAAATTAATCAAACTGGGTGTATTTTCTTCGATGACCGGACGCGATTCATCAGGATCATGGGAAAGCACAACATTGACACCGTATAACTCCTTGAAATTCGGACCGTCCTCGTCACTCCCATGAAGATGATTCTCAATTACATCTCCAACGACCTCGTCAAGAAACGCTTTCACTGCCGCATCTTGATATTTTTCTTGAATGGGAACCGTATAATTTTCTAACAACTCCGCCGCATATTTCTCTGTCAAACTAATGACTTTTTGCGACGCCAAACGAATGATCGAATTTACCTCGCGGCTAGTCTCGACAAGTCTCTTCTGATAGCCGGGAAGGGCGTCCTCGAATTGCTTCAACTGCTCTTCGCTAGCTTCGTTTTTGGCGACCTTCGCTCGCAATGCCTCAGGAGGCACGGGCTCGCCGTCGACAACCGGCATGATCATCGTCTGAGTAGCAGGGCCCTGTTGAACCGAAACCAATGCCATGCCATTGCTTTCAATCTCTTTCTCCAATGGCTCAGTAACCAATTTAATCGAGGCTTGAACTTCGTCTTGGACCAACTGTCGGCGGGAAGCATGTGGCTCCGATTCGATTGCTTTGGGCAAACCATCTTCAACAAACTCCGCCAACTTCTCCATCGACTTCCGAAACGCGCCTGCCTGTCCGGGTGGCAAAGTGATCAACCGGGGGCGTTCTAATTTTCGAAAATTATGGACATAACAAAAATCTCGTTTCGCCGGCGTGACGGGCGCGAAATCCTTTAGCATTTGTCGCACCATCGTAATTCGTCCAGTACCCCTGGCACCACGAACGTAAACATTTTGGCCCTGCGCAAGACATTGAATTCCAAACTTCAATGCTTCAAAAGCCGTAGGCTGGCCGACGACTCCCTGAACCGGATCGATCTCCGTCGTCGTCTCGAATGGCAAAACATCTAAGTTACATTTCCAGCGGAGCAACTCTGGAGGAACTTCTTTTTCTAAAGCAGACATGTGATTAAGTATTTATTAGAAGATAGGAATGACTCGATTAGAAAATCATTCTAAGTCCCAAAGTGTCTTTACGACACCTAGGAAGACGCACAATACCGGTACGATTTAAAATCCTAATATACCTCGAAAGCCGAGGCACGGGGAAAGCCGCCCATCAGACAAAAAGAGAGACCATC
>Ga0208964_1000556_pt1 | contig 19205 bp, 13 predicted proteins | sample AOAMet1_08_M0_20_2_FD_188227 | JGI IMG/M metagenome (GOLD analysis project Ga0208964, IMG submission 188227) | Ammonia-oxidizing marine microbial communities from Monterey Bay, California, USA - CAN11_08_M0_20 (SPAdes) | ecosystem: Environmental > Aquatic > Marine > Intertidal zone | place... | reverse complement strand
TCGACTGGCGTTCGTACTGTTAGATTCCAACCCAGCAGCCAAGCCCGGGCGAATGATAGGCGTCGATTTTCTTGAGCTGCAGGGAGCTCCTGAGGTTGAAGCCGACTCGTTATTGACGGTGACGGAAACGGCTAAACAAGCTCAATTAGATTCTGAATTGCTACAGAGACTGGTCGATGCGATTAAGGACCCTTCGGCGGCGTCAAAGTCTAATCCATTTAATCTGCTTCAGCTTGTTTCCAAAAAGAACGTACAGGTCAACGAGGGGTTTTCTGGGGAATTGAATCGTCAGGCTGAGGCGCGGTTGGGGCAGATTAAAAAGTGGGACGAGGACACAACCGTTTTTGCAGATTTTTCGAAAGGGTTGCCGGAGGGGTGGTACCGGACTGGGTTTGCTTTTGATGTGGCTGGACAGGCGCCCGTCTTTTCCGCGGTGGGGTCGTTGTTGGATGGGCGTACCTCTGTCAATAGTGGACGCTATGGGGCAAAGTTCTGTGGGGTGATTCGCTCTCCAACGTTCGAAGTAAAGCAGTCCCATATTCATTATCTCTGTCGGGGGCGGAATGCGACCATCAGGTTGGTGATCGATGGTTATACCATGGATGAATTTAATGCTTTACTGTTTCGGGGCTGTAAATTTAATATTCGCGATTCGGCAGAATTTCATTGGGAAACACAGTCTGGCGATATAAGGAATCAACTCGGTCGCCGGGCTCACATTGAAATTATTGATCATGGCCATGGGTTCGTTGAGTTGGAGCAGATTCGTTTCTCGAATGGAGCTAGGCCTGTTGACCCAGTCTCAGAAGTGTTTGCCGACCAAACCTTTGACTCTCTTGCAGGGTTTGTTGAGGGATGGGTAAACGGTGTGGTCGCCAAAGGGGTGGATTCGTCAGTGACAAATACGTCAACTTTGATTGACTATTTGATAGAGCGAGATTTAGTTGGTTTGTTTCTGCCGTCATCAAAATCCAGTTCAGTTCATCGTGCTGGTAAATATGATAATTATGTTTCGGTGGGGCCACCGATCCGCAAGTCTTCAGAGCATGTATTGGTCGATCAAGTAAGTCAGTTGAAGGCTATTCGTGAGAGGTTAAAAGAAATTGATCGGGACGTTCCAGAACCGGTGTTTGCAATGGCTTTGACCGATGGTACGGGTGAAGACGAAAAAGTATTCATCCGCGGCAACCATAAAAATCTTGGCGCTGTAGCGCCACGACATTTTTTGTCAGCAATTTCAGACCGGGCTTTGAACCCCCAAGACGGAAGCGGTCGTTTACAGTTGGCCCAGAAGATGACCGCGCCGAACAACCCTCTGACGACTCGTGTGGCGGTCAACCGAATTTGGCATCATCTATTTGGTCGGGGGATTGTGGGTTCTGTCGATAACTTTGGCGTGCTTGGCGAATTACCAACCCACCCAGAGTTGTTGGATTACTTAGCCAAAGAATTCGCGTCTGACGGTCAATCGATTAAGCGATTGATTAAACGTTTGGTGCTTACAAGGACCTATCGCATGGCAAGTAAATCATCAAGTGAAGGAGAGGCGGCGGATCCGGGGAACCTGTTGTTGCATCACGCGAGAATTCGTCGGTTGCAGGGGGAGGCGATTCGGGATTCAATGTTGTCGGTAGCGGGGAATCTCGATCTAAAAATGTACGGGCCTCCGGTTCCAGTTCATCTAACATCGTTCATGTCGGGACGCGGCCGACCCAGAGCGAGTGGCCCTGTCGATGGTGCCGGGCGACGAAGCGTTTATATTTCAGTAAGGCGGAATTTTCTTTCGCCAATGATGCTCGCCTTTGACACGCCAATTCCTTTTAATGCGATTGGTGCACGCAATAAATCCAACGTGCCTGCTCAGGCATTAATTTTGTTGAATGATCCGTTTGTAATCGGGCAGGCAAAAATTTGGGCTGAAAGACTGATCAAACAGGGTAAAAGTCGGCAGCAGCGAATTAATGATGTGTATCTGACGGCGATTGGTCGCCCGCCGACTACCATAGAAAGTCAAAACGCAAGTGATTTCATTGATTTACAGGCGAAGTCACTCGGTGTTGCCGCAGATGGTATTGATAACAATCTGGAAGTGTGGCGGGACTTTTGTCACGTCGTTATTAACCTGAAAGAGTTTATTTACATTCGTTGAAATGCCCAAAAGTGTTGAGGGCTGTTGTTTTCTACAACTGTGTGGGGGATGGCAATGATTTAGTCTTTTTTTAACGAGATTTTAGATCGTCTAGCGATAAGAATTGAAATGGTGCACCTGTGAAAAAAAAGAAATCTCATTGTGGAGTTTACCGTCAAAAAGGGCTGACACGACGGGAGATGTTGCAGCAATCTGCTTGTGGTTTTGGAGCGGTAGCGCTGTCTGCCATGCTCGCAGAGGGTAAGTTCTCCGGACTATTGGCGGATGAAACGAACGCGCAAGGCTTGCATCATCCGGCAAAAGTAAAGCGAGTCGTTTATCTTTACATGGATGGCGGACCGTCGCATGTCGATACATTCGATCCCAAGCCGAGGCTTGAGAAGGAAAATGGAAAGCCGTTCTCGATGAAAATTGAGCCCACTCAATTTAATAATATTGGCAAAACGTTGATGAGCCCCTGGAAGTTTAAGAACTATGGGGAATCGGGGACTCCGGTAAGTGAACTTTTCCCGCATGTCGCAAAACATGTTGATGATCTGGCCGTGATTCGTTCGATGACGAGTGATTTTTCGGAGCATACCAATGCAAATTATTTCCTCCATACAGGAAGCGGTTTTCAAGGTCGGCCCAGTATGGGAGCGTGGTTGGGTTACGGACTGGGTAGTGAGTGCAAAGATTTGCCGGGGTTCATCGTTCTTAATGGTGGCTTAACCCCACCGGGTGGACTTGACTGCTTTAACAGTGGTTTCCTTCCAGCTTCGTATCAAGGGTCAGTCTTTAACGCGGGTGAATCTCCAATCGCAAACATTCGCCCCTCTGAACGGATGCCTTCACTCCAGCGAAATAAGCTGGATTTATTAAATCGCCTGGATTCGGACACCCTGAAACGGATGGGTACAGACGACCAGCTTGAATCAGCGATTGCGAACTATGAACTGGCTTTCAAAATGCAGTCCGTCGTTCCCGATTTGGCCAGTTTGGCCGGTGAGACCGAGTCGACGAAAGAGGCCTACGGATTAAACTCTAAAAATCCGAAGACATCGATTTACGGTCGCCAGTGCCTGTTGGCGAGAAGACTGCTCGAACGGGGGGTGCGGTTTATTGAGCTGACTTGCCCGAGTGTGGGGCATGATCGGTGGGATCAGCATAATAACCTGAAAAAAGGGCATGAGGACAATGCCATGGCGGTGGATCAACCGATAGGAGCACTATTGAACGATCTAAAGCAGCGAGGTTTATTTGAAGATACCTTGGTGGTCTGGTCGGGAGAATTCGGAAGGACCCCGTTTGCTCAGGGAGCCAATGGTCGTGATCACAATCCATTTGGTTTCAGTTTGTGGATGGCGGGTGGTGGCGTTCGAGGCGGGACCATCGTGGGGGCGACTGACGAATTCGGCTACAAAGCGATTCAGGATAAGCAGCAAATTCATGACCTGCATGCGACGATGTTGCATCTGTTGGGCGTTGATCACAAGAAATTGACTTATCGCTGGTCCGGTCGGGACATGAGATTAACCGACGTACATGGAAAATTAATTTCGGGTGCACTGGCTTAGGGAAAGTCACAATTACCGAATCGAAGACTGGCAAAAGAAAACTGTTAACTACTTATGTCTCGAATTTATCTTGATAATGCTGCCACCAGTTGGCCCAAACCAGACGGCGTTTATGCTGCAATCGATCACGCTCAACGCGTTTTGGGAGCACCGGCGGGGCGAGGAGCATACTATGAGGCGAATGACGCGAGTAGGATCGTCGAGCACGCCAGAACTGCAGCTGCGAACCTAGTCAACGCTCCGAAGAGCCGGAATGTTGCGTTTACTTTTAACGGAACTGATTCTCTGTCGACGGCAATTTTGGGTTTGCTAAAGAAAGGCGACCATGTTGTTACAACGGTTGTCGAGCACAATTCGGTTTTACGGCCGCTGAACCATCTTGAAGCCGGTGGGCTGATTAAAGTGACGTGCGTTGGCTGTGATGACGAGGGTTTTGTAAATGCCGATGTTCTCATAAACGCGATTAAGCCTGAGACAAGGTTGTTGGCGGTCAATCATGTGAGTAACGTCACCGGCTCTATTCAGCCGGTTGAAACATTGAAAGAACGTTTGGCACAGTTAGAAAATCAGAGGCTCGTTTATCTGCTCGACGCAGCGCAATCGCTCGGGCACATACCGGTCGACATCCAAACGCTGGGTTGCGATATCCTCGCGTCCTCCGGACATAAAGGACTTCTTGGGCCGCTCGGAACAGGGCTGATTTATTTATCAGATCGTGTGGTAAATTCGGTCAATCCATTACGTTTTGGCGGAACGGGAACGGAAGGCAGTGTCGAGTTTCAACCTGAGCAAATGCCAGATCGGTTCGAGTCGGGAAATTTAAATGTTCCTGGAATTGCGGGGGTGCATGCAGGTATTCGATTTTTGGAATCGACTGAAGGACTTGAACTTCGAGCCCGCCGCCATGTCAACGCAACGCGTCTTCTGCAAGGGTTGTTGAAAATTCCCGGAGTGGAGATACATGGTGCCAAGGAAATGGATCATCGTATCGGCGTCTTTAGTTTTAATATTAATGGTTGGGATTGCCATGAAGTCGCGTCGATCCTCGATGCTAACTGGGCGATCCAGGCCAGAGCAGGGCAGCATTGCGCACCACTGATTCATCGCGCTTTGGGGACTGAGCCAGAGCATGGTACGGTACGGTTGAGTGTTGGATTGTTTACCACACTTGCCCAGACAGAGATGGTGTTGGAATCAATCGCGAAACTTGCCGACCGAGGTGCGGGCTAAATTAATTCTGGTGTCGGGGTCAAACATCCCGTCTCAGCCAAGGGCTTAGTTACGCCGCTCAAGGCGATGGTTTTTCGGTCGCTACTGGCTTCTTGGGTTTAACATTTTTCTTGCCAAGCCGTAGCACAAATTTGTCCTTGACCGCAACTAGGCATATTTCGCGTCGGTTAAAAGCGAGTTGTCGAGCTTTGACAACTTGAAAACCAAGCGCTTTGACAGCTTTCATCAAATCGGGGATGGAAGTTGTGTTTTTCCATTCAGAAAATTTCAATGTCAGGATAATTCCCTTAACATCAACCAGCGGGTGGTTGACGATTTCTGCAATTGTTTCGATTGAAAAATTTGGGTCGGCATTTAAGTCGGAAAGCAGCCATTTTGTATTTCGAAATTCTTTCCGTCTAACATCTGTTCCACGTTTTCGGATGTGAACAAAGTTTTCATGTTCGAGGATACCAGTTTCCATTTCAGCGGGATCGATGCCGATCACGCTGGCACCTTTTTCAAGTAACAGTTGGCAGGCGCCTCCGGGAGCGCTGCCAATTTCCGCACAAATATCGCCGGGCTGAATCGTAATCCCCGACCACATCAAAGCTTCGCTCAGTTTAAAATAAGCGCGACTGTAGGTTTCGATTGAGGTATCAATTGCTGGAGCGCCCCCGGGCCATCTCCCAGCGACAGTGGAAGCGAAATGATATCCGTACCACCATTCGTTTGGCTCGACCATGACTACATCAAAAACTTGATCGTCTGGCTTAGACTCTTTATTGACGAAGATTTTAGAGCCTGTTTTTTCAGCTGCCGCCTTAAATAAAGTGCCGACTTCGTTGGCCAGAGCAGAGATGCCTGGTTCGAATCCATTCTTTCCGGGAGTAAAGGGATCGCGTTGCCAAACATGCACGTGGTTTGAGGTGCTGAAGTGCGGGATCGTTGAGATCTCTGCGACCATCGAACTCGCATCTTGTGACGTACATTTACCCAGTGACCAACCATAAGTTCTCGCTAGAGCGGACTTAAGAGTAAATCGTTGGGGAAGTGGGTTGTCCGCACTGACCTTGAACGTAATAAATCCCGGTCGCGAAAAAGCGAGGTTTAAATTTGGATGATTGTTCGTGATTTCCAATTTGGTCGCACTTTCAGCGCCGTTTTGGCAGATCACAAAAATAAACTGTGACGGGGCGGGAGTGATTGGTGAGTCGGGTGCGGTATTGGCCATAGTTCATTTCAGTAAAAATTTTGGTTGCAATACAATGATTGCCGGTTGCTGATGCTATCACTTTTTTGAGTTTTGCGAACGTGGGGATCATGAAAATCCCCGAAATGCGACGAGAATCGACTTCGGTGCCGGCCTCCGAGTGGTGTGGCAGAACGTTAATCAATGGGAGGTTGATTGATATAGGTAACCAATATCCGTTGGGATAAACTGACGGAAACCATAAATATCGTGGTTCCCTCAATTTTTAGTTTTGGTCAGATACCTCTGTTTTGACCGTAAGGGAACTGAGTTTGTTTTAAGTAACAGATGCCAGGAAGGCCGCTGTCATGACTGAAAAGATTAAGTTTATCCATTCTTCAGATTTCCATCTGGATGAGCCAATTCGTGGCCTGCAGCAGCTGCCTCAGCAACTTATGGAAACACTCGCGGAGGCTCCTTACCTCGCGGCAGAGAGCGTCTTTGATAAAGCAATTACTGAAAAAGTTGACTTCGTTTTGCTTTCAGGAGGGCTTTGTAATCTCGAGCAGTTGAGCGCACGGGCCGTTGCGTTTTTGATTAAACAATTCAATCGATTAGAACAAAAAGATATTCTAGTTTACTGGTGTGGGGCAAAAGAGGACGCGGCTGACCAATGGCCAGGAGCAATCAAGCTGCCAGACAATGTTTATCAGTTTCACGCTCGGTCCGTCGAACACTTAGATTTTCGAAAAGATGGGAAGTGGTTAGCGAGGATCATTGGAGCCGGGTGTGATTCCAAACCCGTGGCAGGCGACCTGTTAGGGTGCGTGGATGATGATGTCTTCAATGTCGTTTTAGCTCACGCGGATTCAGAAGTCACAGCATTCGACAGCGATGCGATCAACTATTGGGCACTCGGTGGCCGGTCAGTATCCTTGACTGAAGAGTACGACAACTCAGTTATTGTTTACCCTGGGCCGCCCCAGACGCGCGAGTTTCATTCGGGAGCGCCCGGTGGATTCAAATTAGTTCAATTGCACCAGTCCCGAAAGACAAACGTCCGCACGATTAGGGCAGATCGAGTCCACTGGTGTTCTAAGGTTGCCGAATTCCAGGATCATTCAAGTTTGGATGATGCGAAGAATCAATTTGGTGAACTTGCTTTACAGCTTGCCGCTGAACATTCTGAGCAAGCCATTTTATGCCGTTGGCAGTTTGTGGTAAACGGACCGGAGGCAGTCAATCCGGAATATGGAATTGAGTGGCGGGCATCGCTGCTGGATTGGCTGCGGGCTGAGTTCAGTGGAGCTGGCAATGGTCTGTGGTCGGTCAGTCTTGAGGAAAAAACTAAGGGTGATCTTCCTAATCAGTTGTATGAGGAGGAAACATTACTTGGCGAATACCTCAGGGCTGTGGGGCGTTATCAAAGTGACGATGAGTTACGTTTGAATTTGCAAAATTATTTGAAAGATGATGTGCCACGTTGGGAAACTGATGGGCTGGCGATTGTCAATGAACATCAGCGGGTAGAGATTTTGTCCAAGGCAGCTATGCTCGGAATGAGTTGTCTGGGAGGGCAGGCTGTTCCCCCAGTTTGAATATTACTGGCGGGTGGAGGTGTCAGGGTGGCGAAGACAAAATTAAAACTGCGTTAAAGGAGTTCCGCGGTGAAAGTAAAAGATTTTGAAGTGGATGGATTTGGCGTTTGGAAAGGGCTTGAGGTCGAGCAGGTTTCCAAAGAGTTAACGGTGTTCTGCGGTTATAACGAAGCTGGCAAAACAACGCTGATGCAATTTGTGCGCTCGATGATGTTCGGGTTTTCCTCGCCACGGCTTGAGAAATACTCTCCTCCTGTTTACGGAGGTTTGGCTGGGGGAACTGTGGGATTGTCTACATCCGTCGGTAGTTTTGAAGTACAGCGTCACGTTGATCCAAATCACTACCACGACTCCGTGGGAGACCTCGTGGTGATCGACAGCCATGATGGCGCGGTACACGGCCCAACTAAACTACAGTCGCTTTTGGGGGACATTGACGAATCCATCTTCACGAATGTGTTTGCGATTGGTTTGCAAGAAATTCAAGAGTTGGGAGCACTGAATAGCACTGCAGCGGCTGATCAATTGTATAAATTGGCAAATGGATTGGATCGCGTATCTTTAGTTGACGTAATGCGAAACCTCTCCCAGCGAAGGGACGCCATTTGGTCAGGACAAAATGGGAATCGGGCAAGGCTTGCGATACTTGGGAAGGAGCGGGAGTCACTTTTAAAAGAGTTGGAATCCCTGAAGCAGAGGTCTAAGGATTATTCGCAGTTGGCAAATAAGGTTGTCGAAGTCGGCTATCGTTTAGAGGAGCTGGCCAAATCCTTGAAAGAAAATGATCGGCAGTCCAGGGTTTTGGAGGTGGCAATTCAAGTTTCGGAACGTTGGCATGATCGCGTTTCAGTCGCTCGGCAAATTCAAGAATTCGGGACGTTGCCCAATCGAGACGAGGTCTCGATTTCAAAACTTGATCGAATCAACGAAGAGATCGCCCATCAGCGGGAGCGAATTGAAAATTTTCGGGAGCAACGACTGGAAATTAAAAAGGATGGTTCAGCATTGCCTATCAAGCCGCTTCTCTGGGCGCAAAAGGCTCGCATTGAAGCTCTTGCCGAGCATACTCCGTGGATTGAATCGTTACAGCGTCAGTCTGTCCGCTTGGAAGCGGAAATAGATCAAATTGAAAACAGTCTCGTTGGAGAAGTGGATGGTCTTGGAGACCAGTTGAAGATAAAAGCGAGTGACATTCGCGGCCTTGGGAATCGGGGACTGGCCTCGCTGGAGCTTACTGGCCGAAAGCTGCAGGATCAAGAAGATGGGATCATTCAATTAGAGCACGATTTTGAAAAGACCGAATTTGATCTTGGGCAGCACGAGGAGCGACTGGGGACTAGCGTGGCTCGTCAAAGCACGTCGGAGTCGCTCGATGAAACTGGCAAGCAGGTGAACCGCTTGCGTCGCCGAATTGAATTAGAGCAAAAAATTGACAAGCTTAACCGTGGAAGAATGGAGTTGGAACGCGACGTCGATTCAGTAGTAACTGAGCAGGTTCTTCCGCTTGAAAAGTTATCCATCGTTGGAGTTACCTTCATTGTAGGTGTCGTTCTGCTTGGATTTGGTTTGATAGATGCCGTTTCCGGGGGATCTTGGATTAGCCAGACTTCCACAAATATGGGCATCGTATTTGTCTTTCTGGGAACGATCGCAGGTGTGGTCGCAATGGGGTTGAAATACCATTGGGAAGGCCAAGCGAAGGAGGACTTGGAGGATTTTCGTCATCAAATCCAAATTGTTCGGCAGCAGCTGAAGCGAGCGAAAGTCGAGCGTACTGAGATCGATCGCCAGCTTCCTGAAAAAGTAAGCGGGCAATGGGAACTAGCGCTCTCAGATGCGGAAAACCGATTGGCAAGACTCGAGGAATTAGTGCCGCTTGAGGGGCGGGTTTTGACTGCGCGAGCGAATCAAGATGAGTTGAAGCGGCGGATTGCAACGCAGGAACTCGAGGTTGAAAAAACGAGTAAGCAGTGGAAAGCAAGTTTAAGAGCTGCCGGCTTGCCGGACGTCTTGCAGCCTTATCAGCTTCGAGAGATCGTTCAGCGAGCCGATCGAATCTCAGGAATCAGTGACCGTCTGGATCACTTAAAGGCTGAACAGGTGGAGCGGAAGCGTGAACTCGAAAGCTTGAATTTGAGAATAGATCAGACGCTTCAAGAGTCAGGAGTCAATTATGCGGGAACGGAGCTAATTGACCGAATCAATCATTTGGGGCTATGCATCAATGAACAGCGTGGATTGGTCCAGCGCAGACGCGAATTTACTCACCGCTATCGCGTCTTGAAAGCGAAGTTCGTCAAAGCAAAGCGGGAGTTAGATCGGCTGCTTGGCCAAAAACAAAGGCTACTGTCGGTTGTCGGAGCAGAATCCGAGTCGCAGTACCGCGAGTTTGATTCAGAATTAATGCGTCGAGATGCGTTGATTGAGAATCGAGAGCATTTAAGCCAACAAATAGATGCAGCCTTGGGGCGAAATCATACCGAATCCCAAATCGAGGAATTGCATCAGGAATTTGGTGCTGCTGGATTGGAAGCAGCCTGGGAATCCGTCCAGAAGCAAATAGACAGTGCCCGTGAGCGACAGACTCAATTTCAGCAAGAAAGTGCTAGTTTACATCAGGAAATCAAGGTCGTGGGCGAGGATAAAGGCATGGCGCTTGCAAGATTGAAACTTGAGGCTGTCGAAAATGAAATTGTTGAACTGAAAATGGAATGGCAGGTACTCGCGACTGGCTCAACCATGTTGGAAGTGATTCGAGAAAGTTATGAATCGAAGCGGCAACCGGAAACGCTCAAAGAAGCATCTGGTTTCCTAACTAAGTTGACTGAAGGAGCGTACACTCGAATCTGGACCAGGTTAATCGGAGAAGAGTTGTTGGTGGATTCGGCGGATGGTGGGACGATTTCCGTTGATAAACTAAGCCGCGGTACAAGAGAGGCCGTGTACCTAAGCTTGAGGTTAGCGTTGGTGGGAGCTTATGCGAGACGCGGGTCGGTCGTTCCAATGGTGCTCGATGACGTACTCGTGAATTTTGACGGGCGTCGAATCCAGGCGGCGGCAGAAGTGTTGTGCGAGTTCTCGAGGCAAGGTCACCAGGTCTTAATGTTTACCTGCCATGACCATATTCGTGATGTTTTTCACAGCCTTGCTGCGGACGTAAGGGTGCTTCCCGATCACCAGGATGTAGTGGATTCCAAGGCAATTCCGGTGCCTTATAAAGGAACTCCGAAAATGGATGAGCAACTTGAACTGCCCGAATTTAAACCCAAGTTAATGCCTGAAGATGACCTCGTAAGTCCGGCGGCAATGGAGCCAGATGGAATACCCGTCGAATACGTTGAATATGCTTCGACAAATGTCCGAATTGACCCTGAGCAGTACGATTCTGAGTTAGAGTTTGAACTCGCCGTGGTTGCATCCGATCAGAAGCGAGAGCAGAATTATTTGGGCGGCACCGACTTGGAAGGCGACCATTCGATCTTACCAATGGAACTCTCAGATAACGATGAATTTTGGACCAAGCCGGCATCATCACTGGATTAGGAATTGAGGCGTTCGACCGTCTTTTGCAATCTGTTGACTATTGTTCAGAATACTGGTGTTGCTACCCGGCGTCCAATTTTTGTTTAAGCTCGGAGAGCTTTTTCTCCGCTTCTTTGCGTACCGGTTCGATCTCTGTTTCATTGATAAGTTCAGTGAGAGATTCGATTGCCCGTGTTTTTTTGCTTTTTGTGTTTGCTTGATCAGCACTCACGATAATTTTCGCTTCGCGTGCCAGCTGTTTGTTTTCTTTAGCTGTATACTTTTTTTGAAACGCGGCGAGATCAGATTTGACCATTTTTAGGGCGCCGAAATCCTGCCGGAGCTTCAGATATCCAAGCATAGCTTTGAGCTTAGCGTCCGCCTGATCCGATTCAATTTGGCTTGCAAGTTCTTTGAGTTGGTTCCGGACTTCTCCGGTAGTCTCGATGACCAGCCGATTCACTCTCAAGGCTGGTTCTGAGTAGCTTGGGATCTGTCCCGGTTCGCCGATTTTACGAACTCGACTGATTGCTTTTATCGCAGATTCGAAATTCCCTTTTTCTTTTTCCTGAGTGAATTTATCGGCTGCCTCAGATAAAGATTGTGCTTCTCGGGCAGACAGTATGCGTCCCGAATTTTGCAAGGCAGCAATCAGCATGTTGGGAAGGTCAGGCCCACGTAAAGAGCCGGATCGGCCGTAAAGTGTTTCACCGTCGGCACGTACGATAAATAGTTGTGGAATGCCGTTGCCGTCGGGAGTGTGATCGCGTCTCCATTGAGCATATTCTGGAGAACTAACGTCAAGCTTGATTGGCACGAACTGTGCCACGATGGGTGCAATTGACTGATCGGTGTTGAGCCGTTTCAGTAGTGATGCACACGGCGGTCAGGTGCTTTGCCCCGCGATGGCGAAAATAGGTCGGCCACTTGCTGCCGAAATCTGCTTGGCTGCAGTGAGGCTGTCTGCTGCTACGTTGGTTTTTGTCTGAGCAGTCAGTGGCAAAGTAATGCTGGTAAAGATGGCAAGCATTGTGCCAAAGATGAGGTTGTAGCTTTTAAGCATTGCTTTTTTTCCGAGTAGAAAACGCTGGTTTGTTTTTTCGCCAATGGAGGAGTTCAGGAATAGTCTCCCGGTTGGCATGATGAATTTTGGAGGCGATCTTTAATCGTTCGCAGGATTTGAAACTACCAACCGGTACGGTACGCCGGAGCTAGAAGTGCATTGGCTTCTTTGACCGTTTGAGATTTTCCTTTGAACTTGCAGTTGGCAGCGTCCCAATCAAATGTCTCTTTCGGCCAGCGGTTAATGACTGTTCCCATTAGAACGGCCTCGGTCAACGGACCGGCATACTCAAATGGTGCTCCCGTCGCTTCAATTTTTCCTTGAGCCGCATCGATCCACTGATGGAAGTGATTTCCACTTTCCACGGTTGGGGGCAGTTTACTCATGGGAGTTCCATCAACTTGATAAACCTGCGGATTACCGATGTGAGGGAGGATCAAACTGCCTTTGGTTCCAATAAAGACGGAACCTTGGCTAGGTAGTTTTACCTTGGCTGGAATTCCGTCAACTTTCGATGGTCGCAGGGAACCGTTGTACCAAGTTAGATTAAGCTCGTCGGTGGTATAAGGCGTTCCACGAAAGGTGTAAACAACATGGCTCAGCAGCGCGAAATTATTTTTGAAGGGACCGGGGCCAAGTGAAGTGCACTGGGTTGGCTCTTTGATCTCCAAGGCTGTGAAAACAGGGTCTACAATGTGACATCCCATATCACCTTGGGTACCGGTTCCAAATGCCAGCCATTTTCGCCAGTTGTTGCGGTGATACCAGCCTTCCACATAAGGCAGCTTTTCAGATACACCACAGTAAAGATCCCAGTCTAAATCGGCCGGTGGCGGTGTAGGGGCCTTGCCTTTCATTTCGCCGCCCCAGCCTTTGCCGGACCAGCTATGGACATCTTTTACAGTGCCGATTAACCCACTCTGAATCCAGGAAACTGCGGTTCGATAAGCCGGGTGTGCGTGGATCTGGATTCCCATTTGGGTTTTCAGATTTGGTTTCTTTGCTGCTTTTTCTGCGAGCAAGCGGCACTCGGCAATGTCATGCGCTAACGGTTTTTGTAAATAGACATGCTTGTCGTGTTCCATCGCCATCAGGGCGATCGGGGCGTGCATGTGATCTGGTGTAGCAATGACAACCGCATCAAAGTCGTCAGCAGCGTTTTTAAATAGCAGACGATAGTCCTGGAATTTTTTTATGTCAGTTCCCATTGGGTCGACAATTTTGTGTAGTGATTTGTCTACATCACAGGCGGCAGTTAGTTCAAAATTAGGATGAGATTTCATTTCTTTCAAATCCGCATTGCCCCTGCCACCAAATCCAATTGCGGCTATTCGGAAATTCTCAGCTGTTTTGCGTTGCGTCCCGAAGACCATGCTTGGCGCGAGTGTCGCAATGGATGCTGAGCCAGCGGCGGCTTTGATGATTTGACGGCGATTCAAGCTCATGTTGATCTCTTGTTAGGTTTTGAATGGGAACGGGAATACGACTAAGTTTAAGAGTATTCGACTTGAATTGCCACAATCAAGTTGGGACATCCGAAGCAATCGACAAGAAAGTGCCGAGATCGATCTCGCGATTGGAAATGACTCTGATTCTCGTTGGCTACCCGGCGAGAATTGTCGCGGATTTACGATCTCTTTTGGTAGAAATCGAGGGCGAACAGTGCGGTCGCGATGATTAGCATAATCATTGGGATAACGTCGCCAACGGTTCGGTAAAGGCTGGTTCGTGTGGTGGGACGCACAAGTGAGCGGATCATTCCCGGTTGTCTTCGGCCGCCGGTCTGTAGGAGTCGCCCACAAGCGTCAATTTCAGCCGATAGTCCTGTGTTGGCACAAACCAAATGAGGTTTTCGCATCTCTACCGCACGAAAAACATTACATGCCAAATGCAAATCGAGGCAGCTGGTGCCAAAGAACCAGCCATCGTTGGTCATGTTAATCAGGGCGTCTGGTTCATTGTTTTGTTCGGCAAGCTGGTTGACTTGTTTTCTGATGTAGTGGGGAACCGTCGATTCGAAGCAAATGTTAGGGCTGAGATTGACGTCGTTGATTCTGATTGAGACGGGCTCAGTTCCGGCATTGATTCCTCCACCGATCGGAGAGAATTTTTTAATGATTGGAAACCAACCGGATAGTGGAACATACTCGCCAAACATGACCAGATGATTTTTATAATATCTTGAATCGACAAGCCCATTATTGTTGATCAGAAAGGCAGATGCGAAGTGCGTGTTCTGTTTTGGGTCAAGAGTCGCACCGCCCGTGAGCAGTGGCACTGAGTTTTCATTTAAGGGAGAGAGTGACGTGGCTTTTTTCCAAAATTTCGTTCGGGCTGCAGCGGCCTTTCGACTGGTAATTTCTGGGCTTACGTCTGACAGTAGGTCTGGATAACTGCTGAAAGCAGATTCCGGCCATACAATCAAATCTAGATCAGACCATTTTTTTCTAGCCGCCTGGGTTATCTCAATCTTACGTTGCCGACCATCAAAAAATTCCTCTACCGTGATTGGTCGGAAGACAACATCATCGTTCGTTTGAATTAAAGCGATCGCTAATTGAGAGTCATTTGCCGATTTTAATTTTACGTCCTCACCGAGCTTCGCACTTCCGTACACAATCGTCGCAATGAAAGTTAAACATGCAATGGCGATTGACAAACGGTTATTGCCCTTCGAATGATCGGGTTGGTGTGAGGTTGAAGAGGGCTCCGTGAGTTTCTTTGCGAAACAGAGTTTGATGGTAGCGGTGATTCCAACGGAAACTAGGCTGATAACAAACGTGAGGGTGTAGGCACCAAAAATATCCGCAACCTGGATGAGTAAGGGAGTGCGATACTGGGTGTGAGATAGGCAGACCATTGCCATGCCTGTCGCGAAGTTGCATCGGAACCATTCTATTCCGGTCCAGACGACAGGAACTGCGATTACAGATGGAATTTGAAATCGGTGCACCAACGATCGGGCAAAAACAACTGACAATGGCGTGTAGATAGCCATGTAAGCCGAAACGGTAAGCCAGCCAAGCCAGAGGGCTGGGTGCGGAATCGGAATAAAATAAAACACCGAAAGCCAAAAGAATAATCCGGCAAAGAAAAGTTGTCGGTAAGGTCTTCGGCCAGCTAGAGTTTTTGATTCAATCAGCCAGATCATAGGGCAAAGTGCGAACCAGCCTAGCCAACTTAGCCCAACCGGTGGAAAGGCGAGCCACAGCAAAGCCATGGAGAGTGCACCCACAAGAAAGGTCTTGTATCGTTCCTCCAGAGGTGGGGGGGACGCTTCGGCGTCTTGGCCCACAGCAGTTTTTGGAATCGTCGTATGCTTGCTCAAGTTGATCCTTGGTTAGAATTGCAGACCCTCAATTTTATCGGGTTCGAACCAATCCAACTACGTCGATTTTTCGTGACTGGAATAAATTACGCGAATGGAAAAAATTCCACTTTTTCGCCTGCTGGATGAGCGGTCGTGTTTTCCTGGAATCTAATCAGACCTTCCGCTTCGGCGAGCGCGAAAAGGTCGGAGGAACCCCGCCAAACAAGTGGTTCAAACTTGCGAATCGTTTGCTCGTCGACGACTCGTTTGCCCGGCCAGAATGTAGGCCGGTTTCCACGAGTCTCATGGGCAGTGTGGAGTACGCCATGTTCTGATGGGATTTGCCCAATTTGGGAGCCGAGCATCTTTTCAATTGCCCTTCTTACGAACAGATGGAAGCCAACAAGACTGCTAACGGGATTGCCGGGTAAACCAAAGACGTAACGTTTTCTTCCCTCGGAGCTGTTCACGCCAAACCAGATTGGCTTACCCGGTTTAATTGCGACTTTGTGGAAGATCTCAACCACGCCGAGGTCTTTCAGAATTCCGGGTACAAGGTCCATGGTCCCGGCCGAGACTCCACCGGAAAGCAGGAGAATATCATGCTTAAGCCCTGCCTTGATCAAATTTGCGAGCTGATCAGGATCATCAACGCTTGAGCCAAGGTCTGTGACTCTGAGGCCAAATTGTTGAGCAAGCGCGACTAACATCGGCCCGTTGCTATTGCGGATTTGACCTCGCAGCGGTTTCATTTGGTGACTAACGAGTTCATTGCCAGTCGGTAAAACAGCGACGGTTGGTTTTTCTCTGGTGGAAATGCTCGCCGCCCCAACCTCGGCCATCAAACCGATATCAGTTGCACGAACAATATGTCCCTGAGGTAATACGGTTTGTCCCGTTTTGAAATTAACACCCTGACGAAGTATGTTTTTTTCCGGTGAGATTGAATCAAGCAATAGCTGGACTCGCTGACCGGTGTCGGTTGCTTCTGTTTCTGTTTGCTCCACCATGACAACAGCATCTGTATTGTTGGGCAGAGGAGCACCAGTCATGATTCGCGAAGCTTGGCCGGATTCGATTGGGTGCTGAGGCCAATCGCCTGCGATAATTGTCTCGATGATGCTTAAGTTTGTTCTGCCGTTGTTCACGTCGTCACTGCGAACGGCAAAGCCATCCATCATCGACTTGTCGTGCGGTGGTGAATTGACATCCGAAAGAATCTCACTGGCGAGAACACTTCCCACCGAAGAGGCGAGTGGAACATTGGTCAGCGGCAACGGGGTGACGTTTTCGTCAAGCAATTGAAATGCCTGCTCTACTGGTATCATGGCAACTGAATTTCTGAAAAATTGCGAAGTAAGTCGATTCCGAGGTCTGTTAAAAAACTTTCCGGATGAAATTGGACCCCAAAAGTTGGGAACTGTTCGTGCTGAATCGCCATGATCTCGCGAGACCCGTCGGGCGCTGTTGCCCAGGCACTTATTTCGAATTCACTGGAAAGCGTATCAGGCTTAATGACCAAACTGTGGTAACGCGTGGCGATCATCGGACTTGGGATGCCGTGGAATATTGCCTGTCCGTTATGGTGAATTTGGTCGGTTTTGCCATGCATCAATTGCTCCGCCCGAACGATTGTTCCTCCAGTTGCCTGCCCAATTGATTGATGGCCTAGGCAGACCCCTAGGATCGGTAACTTACCATGGAATCTTTCCACGCAAGCCACCGAGATGCCAGCCTCGTTTGGCGTACACGGTCCGGGAGAAATGATCAAATGGCTGGGGCCAATGGCCTCAATTTCGTCGACGGAAATTTTATCATTTCGATGGACTTGAATTTCATGCTCAGTCCCAAGTTCACCAAGGCGCTGAACCAAGTTGTAAGTGAAGGAATCGTAGTTGTCGACAATTAAAATCATGGCGTTGTCCGGTGTGTTCGTGGCAAGAAAAAGAGTCCGGCCTGCTAGCATTTATTATCAACGAAAACCGTTTCTAGGTTAAGGGCAGGTATTCTATTGACCCAATTACAGCAGGCATTTACGTTTTAGCTGTACGCATCAACAGCGTTTTTGAATTTTGCCCTCATTTTGCCCCAAGGAAGAGGCTTTATGACTACCCAAAATCTACGTGTCGAACACGGCATAGAGACTTCGGACGTTTCATCTGCTCCGCTTTTAGACGTTGGACGTGGTAATCGACCACTGAAAGACGAAATTATGGAAGCGGTCTCAGACATTATCGATTCAGGTTGGTTCATTGGTGGACCACATGTAAAGCTATTAGAGGAGACGGTTGCGGAGGTCAGTCAAACTGAATTTGCAATCGGATGTGCTTCTGGAAGCGATGCCTTGTTATTGGCTTTGATGGCCATTGGAATTGAGCCGGGCGATGAAGTAATTTGTCCTAGCTTTACTTTCTTCGCGACCGCCAGTGCGATCCACCGGCTTGGTGGAACTCCCGTGTTTATTGATATCGAACCAGATACGTTTAACCTAGACGTTTCAAAAATTGAATCACTCATCACTTCGAGAACGAAGGCGATTATTCCTGTTCATTTATTTGGGCAGTGCGCTGACATGGATCCGATCAATTCGATTGCTGAGGCTCATGGGCTAAAGGTGGTTGAGGATTGTGCCCAGGCGATCGGAGCGACTTACGCTGGCAGGTCTGCGGGAAGTCTCGGTTCAGTCGGATGCTTCAGTTTTTACCCAACCAAAAACCTAGGTGGTTTTGGTGACGGTGGCATGCTGACAACTAACGATCCAGAAATCGCTGATAAATTACGCCTGTTGGCGAATCACGGTATGCGGCCTCGGTATTATCACTCGGAGGTTGGGATTAACAGCCGGCTGGATGCAATTCAGGCTGCGGCTCTTAATGCCAAAATGAAGCATATTGGGGATTACTCATCAAAGCGAGCTGTGAATGCAGCCCGCTATGAGCAGTTGATGGTCGACGCAGGGATCGCGGATCAATTGCTAATACCGCAAGCTAACACTGACTGTGGTCACGTGTGGAACCAGTTTACGATTCGAATTCCGGGTGGTAACCGAGACCAGGTCCGGCAACAGCTTGCAGAGATGAATGTAGGTAGCGAGGTTTACTATCCGGTTCCCTTGCATCAACAGGAGTGCTTTGCCTCGCTCAAGGAAAACAATGTCGATTTAGTGGAAACTGATCGCGCGGCAGAAGAGGTTTTGAGTCTGCCAATTTTTCCGGAGCTTACTGCCGCTGAACAGGCTTATGCCGTTAATTGTCTAGCCAAGATTTTAGACGTGGTTGAAATGCCGTTAAAACGAGCAGGCTAACACGTTGCGGTTGATTTGATTGCAAATTGATAAATTTAGTAGACGAAAAGCGGGAGTTTAGCTCCCGCTTTTTTCGTTCCGTGATTTACCTTAAACCACAAGCATTTACTTTGCGCCCGGTGGCATCTGATTCAAAAAGAAGTTCGTGATCAGATTTTGCAGATGGACGGTGGTATTCTCACCTTCATTAATGGAATGGGAACGATTGGGATACGCCATCATTGAAAATTGGCGATCTTGTTTTACCAATTCATTGATTAGTAATTCGACGGTCTGGTAGTGACAGTTATCATCTCCGGTTC
>Ga0208964_1000554_pt1 | contig 19215 bp, 15 predicted proteins | sample AOAMet1_08_M0_20_2_FD_188227 | JGI IMG/M metagenome (GOLD analysis project Ga0208964, IMG submission 188227) | Ammonia-oxidizing marine microbial communities from Monterey Bay, California, USA - CAN11_08_M0_20 (SPAdes) | ecosystem: Environmental > Aquatic > Marine > Intertidal zone | place... | reverse complement strand
TGCGCAATAAAAACGGTGCCAAACTGCACCGCCGCTGGGAATACCAAACCACCACAATAATCAATATGTTCCCCAATCAAGTTAATTCGAGCTGGCGAAAAGAAGCGGCGAACACCGGCCAAATGGTTCAGCGTCCCATAGCTATTTTCGAATAGCTCCTGCACTTGTTTCATCAAATTCATGTGCATATTTCTGCATAAGCCCTCTGGTGACCGGGTTGTTCTACCATAGGCAGCACTCCGTGGGCTATGAACCATAAGCAATAACGCAGCTAAATGGTATTCTACACAGTTGACTTTAATCGCAGGCGGCGACACATTAGAGGTCTCACACTATGAGCGTGTCGCAAAAATGACCACAACAACTCACAAAACCTTCTGCCGCTATTGCCATGCCTATTGTCCCATGCTGGCCGAGGTCTCCGATGGCAAAGTTCTGTCCGTGAAACCTGATACCGATAACGAGATGTATGGTGGTTATACCTGTATTAAAGGCAGACAGCTGGTCGAGCAAATGTACCAGCCGCAACGTATGACGAGCTGTAAGGTCAAGAACAGTAACGGGGAATTCGAGGACATCAACAGCGAGAAAGCCCTCGATGAAATCGCCGAGCGTGTCAGCAAACTCGTAGAAGAACACGGGCCTCGCTCTATCGCAACTTATAACGGCACCGTTGCTTTCCAGAATTCTGCGCAGCTTGTCTACAGCCGGGAATGGCACAACGCACTAAAATCACCCTCCTATTATACGAGCGTGACCATCGACCAACCGGCCAAGGTCTTCGTCGGTTCCCGCATGGGCTACTGGACTGCAGGGAGTCATTTCTTCCACGACTCCGACGTCGCGATGATTATTGGTAATAATCCGCTCGTGTCGCACTATGCCCCTCCGGGTGGTGTCCCTTCTGTCAGTCCGTCAGATCAGATTCGCAAAGCAAGAAAACGTGGGCTTAAACTGATCGCTATTGACCCAAGGGAAACAGAACTGACACGTCGCTCAGACATGCACCTGCAAATCAAACCGGGTGAAGACGCCACGCTGCTCGCGGGCTTGATTAGAGTGATTCTGTCTGAGGAACTGCAAGATTCTGAATTCTGCGAGCAATTCACCAGCGGACTGGATGAACTTCGAGCCTCTGTTGAAGAATTTGACCTCGCGACGGTCTCTGCCCGCACTGACATTTCTGAAGACCTGATCGTTGAGGCTGCCAGAACATTCGCGGCAGGCCCCCGGGGCGTTGCCATCACCGGGACGGGTCCGGAAATGGGCGCCCATCCCAATCTGACGCAGCATCTGGTGGCCTCTTTGAACACTATTTGTGGCCGCTACTACCGAGAGGGAGACACCCACCCGAACCCTGGTTCACTGGCTCCGCAAGCGCCCAAATTTGCCCAGGTGTATGAAGCACCGGTCGCCTGGGGCCGAGGTGATCGCAGCCGGACACACCCTGACCTCGGTGAGCTTGTTTCCGCGACAGGCGTTCGCGAAATGCCGACTTCACAGCTGGCTGATGAGATCCTCATGCCCGGCGAAGGCCAAATAAAAGCACTATTCGTTATTGCCGGTAACCCCATGATGGCATTTCCGGACCAGGAAAAGGCATTTGCGGCGATGCAGGAACTCGATCTGTTGGTCTGTATTGATCCTTACATGTCTGCTACTGCTGAAATGGCGGACTATGTATTTGCGCCGAAACTCACTTTAGAGCGTGAGGATGTCACACTGCTTGCCGATTACTGGTACGAAAAACCCTACAGCCAATACAGCAAAGCTGTAGTAGAAACAGACCACGACGTGATCGAAGAATGGGAATTCTATTGGGGTCTTGCCAAACGAATGGGTCTGGAAGTGACAATTAAAAACAACATCATTTCCAACGACCAAAAACCAACCAAGTTTGAGTTACTCGAGGCCATCACAAAAGGCTCACGTGCGGATCTGGGTTTCTTAAGAGATAACCCAGGCGGGCATATCTTTGAAGACATGAAAGTTGAAGTCCAGGGCGCTCCCGAAGGCGAAAACGGTCGACTAAAGCTCTTCCCTATTGGTGTCAGCGAAGAATTTCAGGCGCTGAAAGAGAGCATTGAGGCAGAAGAGGATTACAGCCATTTATTGATTGGTTTTCGCAGCAAATACGTTCTTAATTCCTTTGGTCGTACCCTTCCAGCAATTGTAGAAAAATCAGGTACCACCAACCCCGCACATATCCACCCCGATGACCTGGCTGCAATGAACATCATCGATGACAGTGAAGTCGTAATTCGATCAGCTCACGGGGCGATTCCGGCCATCGTCAAAGCCAACGACAGAATCAAACCCGGTGTTGTTGCCATGCACCACTGCTGGGGAGTGGCGCCAGGTCAGCAAGCCCCTATTCGCGAAGTCGGCTCAAATACCAACCTGCTGGTGAACGGCGAAAAAGAACTCCAGCAATTTACTGGGATGACACGCTCCAGCGGTATCCCTATCAATATTCATCCAATCTAGTACCCCGGCTGGCAAGAGAGATGTAATGGACAAACGAGTCTCCAGGACCATTGCATTGTCTAGCCAGCGGCAAGTCAGGCTGTCACCCAACCTATGATCAATCGCCTTATTATCGTCGCAGTATTACTGTGCCTCGTCTTCGGTAGCATATTCGGCTGGAAGGCTTACCAGCAGAAGCAGATCGCTGAACGACTTGCGACGAGGGGACCTTCGACTGTAACCGTTGCAACCGCCATCGCAACAACAGAATTCTGGGCCGACAAAATCAACACGGTCGGCAGTCTGCGTGCAATCCAGGGCGTAGAAGTCAGCGCAGAAGTTTCAGGCGTTGTAGCAGAACTAAGTTTTGTCTCCGGGTCGAGTGTCGAAGCTGGTGCTCAACTACTGGAACTGGATGACACAGCAGAGGCAGCCGAACTGCGCTCACTAGATGCACAACTCGAACTGGCAAAACAGGACTACGAGCGAGCCAAAGGGCTTTCAATAAAGACTGTGCTTTCCCAGGCACAACTGGACCGGACTAAAAGCGTACTTGACAGTCTGGAGGCACGCGCCGAGGAGCAACAGGCACTGATTGCTCGCAAGTCGATTCAAGCCCCGTTTAGCGGCGAGCTAGGTATTCGTGAAATCAACCTGGGTGAATATCTTTCGCCCGGCACGCCAATCGTGACACTACAGCAACTTGATCCGATTTTTACTGATTTTACTGTACCTGAACGCTATCTGAGTTCCCTCGCCGTCGGTCAGCTCATTGAAGTTGAAGTGGCCGCTTTCCCCGAGGAAGTTTTTCAAGGAAAGATAAGCGCGATCAGCCCAAAGGTCGAATCCAGAACACGAAACATCGAGCTACAGGCGACACTGCAAAACAGCGATAAGAGACTTCGTCCGGGCATGTTCGCCCGGGTGGCTGTAATACTGGGCAGCGCGAACAAGGTCGTTACTGTGCCAAGAACCGCGGTCGAGTTCCTGCCCTACGGCAATAGCGTCTTTATTGTCACCGAAGAAGGCGATGCGCTGACAGTAGAACGACGTCAGGTCACAACAGGCCGTATTCTTGGCACTCGCGTTGAAATCATCAAGGGAATTAAAAGCGGCGAGCGGGTCGTCAGCGCAGGTCAGTTAAAACTGCGCAACGGACAACACATAGAAACCGACAATTCAGTTGACCTGACGGGTGGAGCCACCCGGGGATGAAAATCACCGACATATTTGTCAACCGACCCGTGTTGGCAACTGTCATTGCTTTGCTGATACTACTCGTCGGGTTCCGGTCTATGACCCTGCTGGAACTTCGGGAATATCCCCGTGCCGACAAGGCCGTTATTTCAGTCACCACCGCCTACCCGGGTGCCGACGCTGAGCTTGTACAGGGGTTTATTACCACTCCGCTGCAGCGAGCCATCTCGGAAGCTGCAGGTATTGATTACCTGATATCAAATTCAAACCAAAGTGTTTCCATCATTTCCGCCAGCATGGATTTGAATATCGATCCTAACGTCGCTATCGCCGAAATTCAGGCAAAGGTCGCCAGCCAGCGCAGCGTACTACCCCGAGAAGCACTGGACCCGGTTATAGATCTGCAAACCGGAGACTCCTTCGCGCTGCTTTACCTCGCCTTCTCGAGCGAAGAAATGAATCCAAGCCAGATTACTGACTATTTATTGCGTGGCCCGATTCCGAAGATACAGGCTGTTCCCGGGGTTGCCAAAGCGAGGATTAGTGGTAACCAGGTTTATGCCATGAGGGTCTGGCTGAACCCGCAGCGCATGGTTGCGCTCGGTGTTACAGCGACCGATATCCGGGCGGCATTGCAAAGGAACAATTACCAGGCAGGAGTAGGACAAACAAAAGGTGACTACCTGAGCATCGACCTGACTGCCACAACTGACATATCAGAAGTTGATGCGTTCAACAATTTGATCATCCGGTCCGATGAGGAATCTCTGGTACGAATACAGGACGTCGCCGAGGTCTCTCTGGATGCCAAGAATTTTGAGCAAACCAGCTGGTTTAATGGACATCCCGCCATCATGGTGGGAATAGAAGCGGCCCCTGGTGCCAATCCCCTGCTGGTTTCCGATGCGGTCAGGCAGCAGGTTGAGGAGATTGAACGCCAACTGCCGACATCACTAAAGCTATATCGCGTTCACGATGGCAGTCAGTACATTGAAGATTCCATCAATGAAGTTCTGCGTACGCTTGCAGAAGCCATGATAATCGTACTAATTATCATCCTGTTGTCACTAGGCAGCTGGCACGCGGCTATAGTTCCCGCACTGTCGGTACCACTGGCTCTGATTGGTGCCGGTCTAATCATGCTGTTGTTCGGGTTTTCCCTGAACCTGCTGACGTTATTGGCGTTGCTACTGGCGATCGGACTGGTCGTAGACGATGCCATTGTCGTGGTGGAGAACGTACATCGCCACATTCAACAGGGAAAGACACCACTGGCCGCCGCGCAGGACGGAGCACGAGAACTGGCAATGCCCATCATCTCAATGACAACCACCCTCTTAGCGGTTTATCTGCCGATCGCTTTCATGGGCGGGCTTGCAGGCATTCTGTTCACAGAATTTGCCTTCTCTCTTGCTGGTGCTGTGTTGATTTCTGGGATTATCGCACTGGTCTTTTCCCCTATGCTGGCGTCAAAAGTACTGAACAGCAGTGATGAACCCGAGAAATTTGAAATGAGGATTGAGACTATTTTCGATCAGCTGGCAGAAATCTATCGGAATGCGCTTCATGCGTCACTTAGGTACTTACCTGTGTTCCTTGTGTTTTCAGCCGCTATTGTGGTCAGCATCTTTTTTATGTTCACCACCAGCAAGACGGAAATGGCGCCGGCCGAAGACAGAGAAGTGGTGAACATTCAAATCAAGGCGCCTGAAACCGCAACGCTAGAATACGCGACATCATACATTCACCAGCTAGTCAGTATTGTTGAAGGCATACCTGAGCATCTCAGGCACTTCATATTAATCGGCGGCGGCGGAACACCGGCGACATCCTTCGGCGGCATCCGGTTCCTCCCTATTGCTGAGCGCGACAAGACCCAGGCAGAACTGCAAGCCCAGGTTCAGCACCAATTCAATTCGGTCGCCGGAATTAACGTGGCGGTATTTTCCTTTCCATCACTGCCCGGCGCAGCCAGTGGCGCACCGTTACAATTTGTCATTACTTCGGATCAGGATTTTGCGCAGTTAAATGATGTGGCTAGCGATCTTATCGACAAGGCCATGCAGAGCGGCAAGTTCATGTTCCTGGACAAATCAATGGACATGACATTACCGCAGACAAAAATCACTATCGACAGGAACAGTGCCGGTGACCTGGGGGTCGACATGGATGATATCGGCATCACTCTGGCGACTTTCCTGGGTGGTAACTATGTCAACAGATTTTCTCTTCAGGGAAGAAGTTACGAAGTCATTCCACAGGTCGCCCGGCAATTTCGCGGTGATCACCAACAGCTGGACCAATATTATGTTCGCACCAAAGCCGGCGATCTGGTGCCTCTGTCCGGCCTCGTCTCCTATGAAACACTGACGCAACCAACCAACAGACGGCAATTCCAACAGCTCAATTCAGTTACTATCAATGCTGTCATGGCACCCGGTACTACGCTTGGAGAGGCGATCGAGTTTATGGAAAACGAGGCAACCGCGTTTCCGAGGGAATTCAGCTTTGATTACATTGGTGAGTCACGGCAATTCAAACAACAGGGTAGCGCTTTGATATTGACTTTTTTCCTGTCGCTGTTGGTCATCTATCTGGTGCTAGCGGCCCAATTTGAAAGCTGGCGTGACCCCCTGATCATTTTGATCTCGGTACCTATGTCTATTGCAGGCGCCATGATTTTTATCACGCTTGGTTTTGCCAGTTTGAACCTGTATACGCAGGTCGGGCTAATTACATTAATCGGGCTGATCGCCAAAAATGGGATATTGATCGTTGATTTTGCCAATAGAATGCAAGAAGAGCAGCACCTTTCGAAACTGGATGCGGTACTGGAAGCCGCCTCTGTTCGTTTGAGACCCATTCTCATGACCACCTTAGCGATGCTAATGGCCATGGTGCCGCTACTTATCGCATCCGGACCTGGTGCTGAAGGCAGATTCCAGATTGGGCTGGTAATTGCAACAGGACTCGGTATCGGAACATTGTTCACCCTGTTTGTTGTACCAGCTTTTTACCTAATGCTTGCAAAGGATCGACGCAGCATCCACCTCGAGGCTTCTTTGTAACAACACTAACTTAGGGCCGCATGCTCGCTTGGTCACACTAGTGCATACTCTTCTCTCCACACCATCAGGACACAAAATATATGAAAGAATTTCAGGTCAACGTAAAAACTCCCGATGGCATGATGGACTGTTTTGTCTGCCATCCAGAGGGAGAAGCGCTTCCCGCAGTGCTCTTTTACATGGATGTACCCGGCATTCGCGAGGAACTGAGGGATATGTGCAGGCATATTGCAGAACAGGGCTATGTCGCCATTTTGCCTGATCTTTACTACCGCGAAGGTAAGGTTCGGTTCGATCTCTCTAAAGGTGAAGAAGAGCTTCAAAAAATGTTTGCGATGGGCTCGACTCTCACCAATCAGCTAATTATGCGTGACACCGAAGGCCTTGTGGAATACTGCAAGTCCAGCAACATTATTACCGACAAAATCGGGTGTGTCGGTTACTGCATGAGTGGACAATTCGTCGTCGCGGCAGCTGGCAGCTTCCCCTCTGATATCAAAGCAGCCGCGTCGTTGTACGGTGTAAGGATTGTCACTGACAAGCCAGACTCACCGCACCTGCTCGCTGACAAGATCGACGCAGAACTCTACCTTGGATTTGCTGAGCACGATCCCTACGTCGAGGACTTCGTCATTCCCGACCTTACTGCGTCGCTGGATGCTAACAATGTAACCTATACCCTGGAAACTCATCCCGGCACTGAACACGGCTTCTGTTTTAAGCAGCGTCCATCCTATGACGAACCCGCAGCCAACAAGGTCTGGGACATTCTGTTTGATCTGTACAAACGGACACTGAACTAGCAAACAACTTATCTACCGTCTATTCCCCGCTGGCGATGCAGTTGGGTACCGTTGGTTTTCACCTGGCGCTCGTGTTGGCCAGATTTACTTCCATCATTGGTACGATCGGTATGCTAGCGGAGCTATCTGCACCCTTCATGGTTCGGACGAGTTGGAAGGTCGGGGGCTGAAAACAGCCATCGACATTTCTGCTGCTATTAGCGACATATCACCCTTCCCTACATAGGGCGTGCTATGCCTTGCAACTGCCGCCTCAGTAGTAGATAACTACACGGTACTCAGGTCCCAGCTTATTTACACCGCGATTGCAGTCTGCTTCCTGCCGTTCTTAGCCTGGTTCCTATTTGTTTCTATTTGAAAATTTCAGCATCGGAGAATCACATGAGCGACCAATCCAAAAACTATGACGACGTAAAACAGTATCGCCTTGACCCGGAACGTGAGCAGGAATTAATCAACAGCGCCGGTGAATGTGTTTTCATCTGGGCCAACAAGGCGGGTCATCCCATCGGCGTCATCACAGCGTATGTGCCTATCGATGGAAAAATTTGGATGACCGCAACTAAAGAACGGGTTCGAATTAAGGCGATCGCACGAGACGGGCGTTCTTCCTGTGTGTTCACCAGTAAGGGGACCCATATGGGTGGTGGTAAAACCGTCACCTATAAAGGCCATACAGTGATCCATGATGACGAAAAAACCAAACACTGGTTTTATAACCTGCTGGCGATGGGTATGGCCATGTCAAAAGACGACGGCAATGCTTTCACCAAGGACCTGAACCCGGAATTGTTCGTAAAATTCCTTGATACACCCGAGCGAATAGTTCTTGAGTTTACTCCGGAAATGTCAATCCCGTTCGACGGCGACAAAATGGCTGAAGGCACCGCAGAAGCTTATGCCCAGTTCGCCGCAGACGAAGGCTAGAATAGGAGCGAGGAATGCCAAACAACCATTGGCAAATTGGTGACGTGAAGATCACACGCATCCTGGAGGGAGAGAGTGCAGGCCCTATGTTCCTGTTACCCGATGCCACCAAGGAAAATATACAGGCAATGCCATGGTTACAACCGCATTTTGCGGATGAAGATGGCAATTGCATCGTCAGTATTCATGCGCTTGTTTTAGAGACGCCAACAAAAACCATCGTTGTTGATACCTGCCTTGGGAACGATAAGGAGCGGGCTATCAAGTCCTGGGGACACCTGCAAACCAAGTTCGTTGAGGACATCACCAGCGCCGGTTACCCACCGGAATCAATCGATATGGTCCTGTGCACTCACTTGCATACCGACCACGTCGGCTGGAACACTCAATTGGTTGATGGTAAATGGATACCGACGTTTAAAAATGCTGAGTACATCTTCGGTCGGGAAGAATGGAAGTACACCGACGACCAACGTTCCAACCCGTTGTACAACGAGTTCATCGTCGACTCTATTCAACCTGTCATTGACGCGGGTCTTGTACGTTTCGTTGAGGTGAATGAACAAATCTGTGACGAGGTGGGATTAGAACCGACACCCGGGCACACGCCCGGTCACGTCAGTGTTCGCATCGAATCCAATGGTGAAAAAGCTGTCATCACCGGTGACTTCCTGCACCACCCCTGTCAAATGGAGGAGCCATACTGGGAATGCTCGGCTGACTGGGATACTCCCATGGCGCAAAAGACCAGAGTGGAGAGTCTTGAAAAATTCGCGGAAGAGGAACTGCTGGTCTTGGGTACCCATTTCGCAACGCCATCCGCAGGAAAAGTCGTAAGAAAAGGAAAACACTTTCAGTTTGAAGTGTAAGCACAAGGAAGCTACGAGCGATGATGTACCAATTAGGTGATCGCCTGATCATCGATGCGCTATGCTACCTACCTAAACCGATTGAGGGCATCACATGACTATAAGTATTACAAAATCCAGCATCGATTTTGGCATTATCACTACAAACATAGAGCCAATGCTGACCTTTTACCGAGATGTTATTGGCTTGCCTTACCAGGCCAATATCGACATGCCCGGTGGAACCACTATGCATAGGCTCCTTGCCGGCGAATCGGTTGTAAAAATTTTGGTACAGGCAAAAGAGCCCGCAGCGGTTGCGCCTCCCGGTGGTGTTGGAGGAGCAACGGGTTATCGGTACTGGACTATCTCTGTCGATAACCTTGAAGAGATCACAGCGCAGTGCAGCGACGCCGGCTACAAAGTTCCGGTTGCCCTCATGGATGTGCGCCCTGGCGTGCGTATTTCGATGGTCGAAGATCCGGATGGTAATTGGGTTGAATTTTTGGAACAGACCTAACCACCCTTCAACATGAGGGCGCGCCACAAAGTGATGGTCGTTGGGTCGAGTTTTTAGAACAGACCTAACCACCCTTCAACATGAAGGCGCACCACAAAGTGATGGTCATTGGGTCGAGTTTTTAGAACAAACCTAAAAATACTGCTACAAGCAAGTACACCACAGAGTTAAGCAGGCTGCTCGCGGCCCTCGTCAACGATGGTCAATCTACGATTGCTGACGCATCTGACGCGCAATCCGACGTGCCCCATTAACAACGCCTATGACATTAACTGTTCTTTGACAGTAGCCAGACGCTCAATGCATGCCATGCATTCCTGTTGGTTACTGCTGATGTTTCTGACAATAATGTCTGTAAAACCCTGCTCTTCCAGGACCTTAATCTTGTCGGCAACTTCTGCGACTGAACCAATCATCAATGCATCCTGTGGAATACCTCGATAACCTTTTTGCACGTAGGGAGCCGCTACTTTTTTAGCATCCTCGCTAGAAGCACCAACATAGATATCTCGGCGAATCGCCGTCGCGGTCGGAACGCGATCATACTTAGCACAGTGTTCCTTATAGCGATCCAGCACCTTGCCAGAATCAACCGGCGATAATGACGGCGATGCGAGCCAGCCCTCGGCCATCCGAGCCGTTCGTTCAATGGCCTTATCAACCAGCGAACCAACCCAGATATCAACGTGGTCGGTTGGCACCGGAGAAATTTTTGCCCGCGACAGGTTCCAGTATTTTGGTTCATCAACACTTTCACCGCGCCACATAGCGCGCATGCTGTTAATACTAGCCACAAACATGCCAACCCTTTTCGACATATCGATACCCATAGCATTACCCTGACGTTCATCGCCTAAGCCACACTGCATAATGAACTGGCCCTTACCCAGGCTTGCGAGGGTACCAATTTGCTCAGCAAGGGTGACAGGATGCCAGAGTGGTAACAAATATAACGCGCCATAGGGTTTATCACCCCATTCCGCCAACATTCGCGCCAGTATCACGTTGTTCTGGTAATAGGGAAATGGCGTCACATGGTGATCACCCACGAAAAGTGTATCAAGCCCGGCATCGCGGGATGCCCCGGCCCGGTCGATCATGTTACCCGCACCTTCACGTGGATCCTCTACAGCATATGAAGAGGTCACCGATATTCCAATTTTCATTTGATACCTACTTTACTTGTCTGTGAAGACTCAGCCAATTAGGGACTGCTAAACCGTCTTGTATCAATGGGCGCTCGCCTTTCCTCCTGGCGTCACCGCCTTTACGCTGGATTTTAAATGCTCCTTCTCAGGTCTTTAAGCGGTCAGGTAAGCGACCAGCGCCCCGGTCATACCTTCATAAGCGGCACTTAACGCGACGCCTGTCTGATCTTCTGAATCTGGATCTCCGGTGTCAAACACGCCCTTCCAGATGATGTCACAACCTGAACCAGCATCGACTACTTGAACGACGGCTTTATATTGCGTCATTCCTAAGGGTTCACCATAGACCAGATCATAACCAAGCCTCTTGTTGTCAGGATCCAACAGCGTGAGTCTTTCAGCAAGCTCACCTCCTGACATTTTGAGGTGACGCACCATACCAACACCCTCGCCTTCAATGGAAATCTCTCCAGCGCCGCCGCCAGCCCAGTTGAGGAACCCGCTAAAATCGGCCAGTAGCGCCCAAACTTTTTCAGCGGAGATATCGGTAGACAGGGTTAAATCGACTTCCTTCACATGAACTCCTTCATAGGGTTAACCAGCCCCCATCACAGGGTAGATAAATGCCCGTCACAAACGAGCTCATTTCTGAGGCCAAAAAGACAGCCGCTTTCCCTTGCTCCATCGGATCACCCCAATGTCCTGCCGGCAATCTCGAAATTCTGTCAGCCACCGTATCCGCTAGAGGGTCACCGGAACGAGCGGGCATCTGTGCATCGATCGGCGGCGGTTCGCCGTGGTTAACCCAGGTAGGACCCGGCGCCAGAGCATTGACATTAATACCGTGGGGCGCCAGTTCCAATGCCAGCGCTTTCGTCATCATGGTAACAGCGGCCTTGGAACCGTCATAGGTCACACCCACGCCAGGCGTCATTGCCTGAGTCGACGCAATATTGATTATTCGGCCACCTTTCCCCTGCGCCTTCATGATCGTTGCAGCAGCACGGCAACAATAGAAAACGCCATCGACATTAACCGACCAAAGCGCCTTCCACATCTCGTCAGTAATACCCTCTACTGGGCCACCATAACCGATGTATAAACCAGCATTATTAACAAGAATATCCAGGGCTCCTAACGCTGACACCGTATTGTTCAATGCTGCGTCAACTGCATCTCTATCTGCAACATCCAGGGCCATCGCACTACCCCCAATTTCATCTGCCGTTTCCTGTGCGGACTGCAGGTTAATATCACTGACCATCACTTTTGCACCGGCCATGGCGAGGGCCGTGGAAATACCTTTACCGATCCCTTTGCCTCCGCCCGTGACGTGGGCGACTTTCCCTGATAGATCAATCCAATCTGCTGCACTTGTCATGAAAAAATGTCCTAAAGGTTTACGCCAGTATTTTCCAGAGCGCAGTTAGAGTCAACGCATGGCATAATTTTCCTATGAAAAATTCCAGCAACATGCTCAAAACAGATATTCACTGTCACCTTGAAGCCTGTTTTCGACACCAGACACTCATCGAGATCGGTGATCGAGTGGGTCTCCCCGTACCGGCAGACGTCGATACCTTCAAACGTGACTACCTGGTTGCCGATCAAAAAGAAAGCCTGGCTGAAATGATCGCAGGGTTCGATCGAGTGCGCGCCCTTTGGTTTGACCCCGAAGCGATTACGCGCCTGACAAAAGAGGCTGTCGAGGACGCAGCGGCCCAGAATGTTCGTTTAATTGAACTACGGTATTCACCTGACTTTATTCAGAATGACCGGGATATCAGTTTCGAGACTATCCATGGCGCTATTCTGGACGGCATCAGCAGCGCCAATGCAGATATCGCCGTGGGACTCATTGGCATTATTCGCCGCACCCTACCCCTGCCAGAAGCACAGAAGGTGGCAGACTTCATCACAGCGAACGCCGACTCCTTTGTGGGTATCGACCTCGCCGACCAGGAGCTCAATTATCCCGGACAGGAGTTCGCTCAGCTATTTAGAAAGGCAAAGGCTCGCGGACTGGGTATAACGATTCATGCTGGGGAAATCAGCATCGAGGAAAGCCGGGTCAATGTGCGCACCGCCATCGAACAAATGGGTGCCGAGCGAATTGGCCACGGTCTGCACATCGTTAATGAACCTGACTTGATACAACTGGTAATCGACAACGACGTCACCCTCGAACTTTGTCCAACCAGCAACCTGCTTACCGGCTCAATCCCGAACATTCGGGATCATCCTTTTAAAAAGCTAATGGACGCTGGTGTCAAAACGACGATCAATACAGATGACCCGTCTTTATTCGCCATCGACTGGAACAGTGAGTATGCAGTCGCCGAAAATACGCTTTGCCTGTCCCGCTCAGATATTAATCAATGCATCGACAATGCGAAAACCGCAAGCTTTTTAGATACGGACACTATCAACAAAGCATGGGGTGCTTAATCAGGTGCTATATAGAGTGCTTAGTAGGGTGGTTAGTAGACATCAATCTCTCTATTCGCCCGGGCGCCACACCTAACTAAACTCCTGTGCATCTCAGGCAACCCATACGCCCCAAATCCACGCCATCGATTAGCGCCACCCGCAAGCCTGCTGAGAATAAACTTTCATAATGTCTTAACCGTCTATCTACGTCCTGATAGGATCAGCACAGTCACAATTGGAGCTGAAGTGTATGACAATTCCTGGAAGCATGGCCGACGTCTCCCCGCAATGGGTCGAAGAATGTGTCGGCAGTGGCAAACTAAAAAACATCAACCTGGTCCCAATGGGTGAAGGGGTTGGCATGATGAGTTCCATGTCGATCATAGAGCTGGAGTGGGAGGATTCCAAAGATATGCCGTCCAGTCTGGTACTAAAACTAGCGGCAGAGAATGACACTAACCGGACCGTTTCCCAGCAGTTTAATCTTTACCTTAAGGAGGTCAGCTACTACAAAGACCTTGCTCCGCGAACTACTGCACGCAGCCCGCGTATTTATGCGTCAGAAATCGATGAAGAACATAACTTTTTCCTGCTGATGGAGGATGTGTCGGGTTACCGAATGGGCAGCCAGGTTGATGGTGCCACCGGGAAAGAGTGTGAACTTTGCGTCGACTTCCTGGTGAACCTGCATGCTTCATTCTGGAACCAGCTCAATGATGTTGAGTGGCTGCCAAACATGTCAGGCAGCGACAATGCAACGAACATGGCTCTGGGTTGCGAGGCAGGATGGGCACAACTCCAGGCGTTTTTTGGTGAATTTGTTCCTGACAACATCGAAGCGCAGCGTGAGCGCTATCTGGCCGCTATTCCAACCCTGCAGGCAAAACTAGACCAGCACCCCAAAACACTTATCCACGGGGACTTTCGAATGGACAATATGCTGTTCGGTCAGGCCACCGAACACGATGCGTTACTGGTGGTCGATTTCCAAGGGCCCCTTAAAGGTAATGGCATACACGACGTTGCGTACCTACTCAGCCATAGTGCAAAAACGGAGGTCCGTCGTAAACATGAACGAGGCCTGATCGAGCGCTATGCGAATGGGCTTATTAACGCCGGTATAAAAGACTACAGCGTCGAAAAAGCCTGGAATGACTACCGTATCGGCGTCCTTTACTCATGGACCGTCGCTGTCGTGATCGCAGGAACTATGGACCCTGCCAATGACCGTGGCTTTGCCTGGATGTCAAAAATGGTGGAGAGAAATGGCCTTGCAATCAATGATTTAAACTGCCTGGATCTGCTGATTTAGGCAGAAAATAAACGACAAAACGCCATAAAGTGGCTTTAGCCGCGCATGGCGGGACGTGTTGGAACCTGATGCGGCAAGCAAGCCACAAAACCCGGGTCGACCACCATAGAAAGCCTGAATGTGGCCATGCATTGATCCCTGACTCATAAAAAGTCAAAGTAGGGGCAAATTTGAAGATTGCGAGATTTTTCATGGCTGATTACGACCTGATCATTAAGAATGGTGAAGTCTTTGACGGTACCGGTGGCCCCTCTAAAGCATTAGATGTCGCCATAAAAGATGGTGTTATTTCAAAAGTTGCGCAACACATCAATGACACAGCGGAACGCGTGGTCGATGCGGAGGGTAAAATCGTAACACCCGGCTTCGTAGACGTTCATACACATTATGACGGCCAGGCCACCTGGGATAACCACATGGCGCCCTCTTCAAACCTTGGCACCACTACCGTCGTCATGGGTAACTGCGGTGTTGGATTTGCTCCGTGTAAAAAAGAAGATCACGAAGTCCTGGTTCAATTGATGGAAGGGGTAGAGGAAATCCCCGGCACAGCGATGAACGAGGGGTTGTCATGGAACTGGGAATCTTTTCCTGACTATCTAGACGCACTGGAGGATCGAGCACGAGATATAGATGTTGCCGTTCTTTTCCCACATGGACCCCTTCGAGTTTTCGTCATGGGTGAACGCGCCGTCAACAGGGAAGCTGCGAACGAAGAAGATATCGCGAAAATGAAATCCCTGATTGAAGAAGGCATGAATGCTGGAGCGATGGGTTTCTCAACATCCAGAACCCTGGTACACAGAAGTAGTACCGGTGAGTTCATCCCGACTTACAAGGCGGCAACAGAAGAACTTAAGCAACTGGGCGAGTCACTGTCCGGTAACAACGTCTTCCAGATGATTTCTGACTGGGAAGATGCCGACGATGAATTCAGCATTCTGCGCTCAATCACTGAAAAAACAGGTGCCAAGGGAACCTTTACCCTACTGGACCTGGGAAACCTGCCGACCCTGTGGAGTGACCAGCTTAACCGCATTGAGCAAGCCCAGTCCGACGGACTGGATATTCGCGGTCAGGTACTCTCTCGACCCGTAGGCATGTTGATGGGGCATCCCGCTTCCATGAGCACTTTTTACAGTAGGCCATCTTTTGCCGCGCTCAATGATCTGCCCTGGGATGAGAAAATCGAGAAGCTCAAAGAGCCGGAAATCAAAGCGCAGATCCTGCGAGAAGAAAGTGAAAAGCCACACGTCTTCGTGGAAATTTTCGAGACCCGGTTCAAACACATGTACCCGCTCGAAGACCCAATTGAGTACATGCCAAAACGAGAAAACTCAGTCGCTTCTATCGCCGAGCGGGAAGGTCGCGAACCCACCGAGTGGCTGTATGACTACTTCCTTGGCAACGAAGGCAGCAACCTTATCTATATTCCGGCGGCGAACTTCTCAGAGCACATCCCCGAAATGCTGACACACCCTTACACTATCACAGCACTTGGCGACGGCGGCGCGCACGTCGGCTCCATCTGTGATACCAGCGCCAACGTATATGTACTGACCAAGTGGGTGAAAGACAATCAGCAAATCGAACTCTCCCAGGCAATCAATATGCTGTGCAAGCAGCCGACTGAACTTTACTCACTGCATGATCGCGGATTGATTCAAGAGGGCTTGAAAGCTGACATTAACGTCATCGACTTTGAGGCGCTAAAGCTGCATACCCCTCATATCGTTCACGACCTTCCCGCTGGAGGCAAACGTTTTTTGCAGAATGCCGACGGAATAGCGCTGACGATTAAGGCCGGTAAAGTAATCTACGAGAATGGTGCAGCTACCGGCGCGTTACCCGGGAAATTAATCCGAGGACAGCAGCCGGACCCAAGGCAATCAGCATAGTAACAATTCAGGCTAACAGCGAAGCCCTGATTAACCTGATCACCACTACAGTCTTGCCCTTTGCTCCAGGAGCCGAGGTCTGGCCTCCTGGTACCCACCTTCTTGCAACATTACAGTCGTTTGAAGCAAGCAAATCAACGTATGGGGCTTCGGCTCGCGATTTGATCTTGTTGAGCGTTAGTGCTCCTTCCTGGTTTAAGTTTTCTGGCTGCCCCAAAGCGCCCTGAACACAGCGGACAACCCCAATATTTTTGTTACTATGATGTTCTTTCAGCAGCGCACAGGATGCTCGATGAGTGAAATTAGAAGCTTCAACCTGGGTATACCAGAAACTGAGATCGACGACTTAAAGGCCAGGCTCAGTCATGCGAGATGGCCGGATTCCGAAACGGTTGATGACTGGACCCAAGGCGTGCCCATCGAATACCACCGTGAGTTTTGCGAATACTGGGCTAAGGACTACAACTGGTACGACACTCAGGATCGCCTGAACAAATACCCACAGTACAAAACAATCATCGATAATCTAGATATTCACTTTCTTCATCTGAAGAGCAGTCATAAAGACGCCACGCCGATCATCATGACCCACGGTTGGCCCGGCTCTATTGTGGAATTTCTCAAAGTCATCGAACCCCTGGCAGAACCTACAAAGTACGGCGGTTCACCGGATGATGCATTTCACGTCGTCTGTCCGTCTTTACCCGGCTACGGATTCTCAGGAAAACCAACCACGACAGGCTGGAGTGTCCCCAAAATCGCTGAGGCCTGGGATGAACTAATGGCTCGTCTTGGCTACCAGAACTATTATGCCCAGGGCGGAGACTGGGGTTCCGCGGTCACAACTGCAATTGGCCTCCAGAATAAAGGTCAGTGCACAGGCATCCACGTCAACATGGCTAACGCCGGCGCAACAAAGGCAGCAATGGAAAATCCTGACGAGGCAGACAAGATAGCGCTCGCCGGCGCCAAGTTCTACCAGGATTGGGACTCAGGGTACTCAAAGCAACAGAGCACCAGACCACAAACGCTCGGCTACGGCTTAGCGGATTCCCCGATCGGTCAATCCGCCTGGATTCTCGAAAAGTTCTTCCAGTGGACTGATTGCAACGGGCATCCGGAGAACGTCCTGACCCGCGACGAAATTATCGACAATATCATGCTCTACTGGTTAACCAACACATCAGCTTCTTCAGCCAGACTCTATTGGGAAAGCTTCAACCAGGCCTTCGGTGGTGGCAAAGGCGACACGGTAAAACTGCCAACCGGCGTTAGCAGTTACCCCAAAGAAATTGTCAGGACTCCAAGATCGTGGGCCGAAAAAAGGTATACGAATATCCTGTATTGGAACGACCTGGACAAAGGTGGCCACTTTGCGGCGTTCGAGCAGCCAGACTTGTTCGTACAGGAAATGCGAGCATGGCGAAGAGCCCTCTCGTAACACGCTGAAGATGTACGCCATTCGCTTTACTTGCTAACCCCAAAAACAGGTATGGCACTGCCAGATCGCCAGTTCAGGTCAGGTCAGGTTCGATCAATACTTGCCTACAGTATATTTCTAGCGCCAGCTGTTAAAGCTGACCATTTCATTGACACCACGGCGACTGATGGAACCATGCCCACCCAAGACTGGATAACCCACCGGAACGTGCGCACAGGTATACCAGTCCCCGGGGATTCCCAGCAGTTCTTTTACGGCTGGCTCTTCGTAACACAGTAGGGTCGTAAGCACACAACCAAGCCCCTCATTACGGCAGGACAAAAGAAAATTCTGAACCGCAGGGTATACAGACCCCCCTCCTACCACGCTAGTTCTCGGCTGGTCTATATCGGTGATGGTCATGATGTTCGGGTTAAAACAGAAAACGGCAATCAACGGAACTTCATGCATATGGTTAGCCAGGTAGGTACCGGCTTCGAGCGCTCTGGTAGTAGATGCCTGCACGTCTTCGGGCATATTTTTCATCTTGCTTTCGTAACCCGGAATATAGGCTTCCCAGTACGGGCGATACAAATCTTCGAGCGACTGCTTCTTGTCTGCGTCTGTGACGACGACCATTCGCCAGGGTTGGACGTTACCCCCGGTGGGTGCCCAGGTCGCTGCATTTAAGATACGCGCCTGCACATCGCCAGGTATCGGGTCAGGTTTTAACCTTCTGACAGCTCTTAATGTACTCATTGCCTCGTAAAGTTCCATACCACTCCCCTATCTATTCCAACTAAAAATTAGTAGTTCGTATTCACGGTGGAGAAAATCGTATTTTTCTTTCATAGAAACGTGTTTCCCCATCGACCGTTCACAACATGACTTGGTGAAAGCCGCTGCGCCGCCACGATTATTCAAGTGCTACCAACGATTTTTTTTAGGGCAGCTATAAGCGCAATGCTGGTTTCGTTGCCAACGAAACCAGCTTGCATCCGGTTCATCATGTAGGTGAAGGTGATACGGTTGTCCAGGTCATTGAGTACCAATGATCCACCCCAACCTCCCCAGTAGCACTTCTTGCCAGAAGTAATGCCAACAGAGTTTGTCGCCGCGGCAAGGTCGTAGCCTAGACCAAACCGGACCGGCATCATAAGAACCTGATCGACTCCATG
>Ga0208964_1000540_pt1 | contig 19480 bp, 14 predicted proteins | sample AOAMet1_08_M0_20_2_FD_188227 | JGI IMG/M metagenome (GOLD analysis project Ga0208964, IMG submission 188227) | Ammonia-oxidizing marine microbial communities from Monterey Bay, California, USA - CAN11_08_M0_20 (SPAdes) | ecosystem: Environmental > Aquatic > Marine > Intertidal zone | place... | reverse complement strand
TGTTGAAATCGATTAACTCGCGAATCAATGGGTTTCTGCTTAGACCCATCCGATTGATGTTTCAGAAATATAGGGCTTTCAGTGGGCCGAAATAGACGCTACCCTATGATTCGGAAAAATCAGCAGTTAGAGCAACATCCCTTGCCTACTTCGGGCTTGCTGCCTTCCCATATGGTTGCCATTCCGGGAAATACAACCTTAGCACGGACTTTGACAAAGCCAACTTCTTCCATCATTCGGACATAATCACGAGTAGTTCCGAAGGTGACGTAGGTCTTGGTTAACCACTTCCATGGATGGTCCTTGACTCCACAAATAATCCGCGCGTAAGCACCGACCCAAACCCGCATCCAAAGCGAGCCAAAGAATCCGTGAATCTGATTCATCTTTGCTGGATCAACAATTACCACTTTCGTCCCAGGCTTCAATACTCGCAGAACCTCTCCTAAACCGGCTCGCTTGTCATACCAGTCTCTGAATGAGAATAGGGAACAGGCTCCATCGAAGCTATTGTCTTGGAAAGGTAATTCCTCAGCCTTTCCTTGCACAAATTCTACCTCAGAATCGCCTCTTGCCTCTCGCTTTGTATTGACTCGAGGTCGAGCCGCCTCAAGCATCAATTCGCTAGGGTCGAGACAAACCAAATCGCCGCCAACAACATCCTCAGCAAAACTGCCAGGTCCACACCCAACCTCGAGCACGCGCCCGGTTACCGCATCACCCTCATTGGGCAAACGCTGGCGCACCATGCGCCGCCACTTGTCGACTTGACCTAGGGTGGCGAAGCGATTGATCCGGTCATAGACCGGAATCGTTGCTTCGAGGTTCCTCATCAACTCATCCCACTCGTCTGAGTCGATGGTTTCGTGGTCCACGGAAGCGCTCTGTCGAGGTCGTGTATTTGGTTGGTTTGGGGGTAGGGTCCGCCAGACGGCCGCAACCCTATTTCTTAGGCAACTTAGGTTATCATGATATACCCATCTTCGGTCGCCAGCCTCACCAAAGGTGAATCATATGGGTCACGCTGATGTTCTCCGTACCATAAGGGAAGCAGAAGACGCCGCTGCTGCGGCGATTTCGAAGGCTGAATCAGACGCAACGAGCATCGTGCAGAAGGCACGACTCAAAGCCGCTGAGTCGCTTCAATCGAGCCGTAGCGAATCCGATGCAGAGGCTCAGAAAATCGTAACCGATGCTCGCGCCGCTGCTGAGAAGGAAGCCGGTAAGGTCGCATCCAATGGGGACGCAGCGATCGATGAGATTCACACCAGCGGTGAGAAGAACCGCGCGAAGGCAGTGAGCACAGTGCTCGATGCATTCCGCGCTTGAATCTACACGCTGATTTTGGAGGTTGCTAACATGTCACAGGTTCACACCCGACAAATGGGTCGTCTGACCGCTGCGGGTGTGAAGGGCGATCTCGATGATGCCCTTGCAATCCTTGCTCGTCTCAAGGCCTTACATTTCATCGATTACGATGGATCTGAAGATGGTCTTTCTCTTGGTACTCCTGCTGGCAAGGCTGACGATATCAGCCGCGTGCTGAACAAGGTTCGTGCAGCGGCTGCACAGGTCGACGCATCAGGGCCAGGCGATACAGTGCCAGCTGGTCCAGTTCGAGAGGCGATTAGTGGCGACCTGCCAACAAAGGTCGATGCACTTCTTGACGACCTTGGCCGCATCGACGAGATTGATGCCTCCCTCGCTTCGCAAACCGAGGAGGAGAAGACTCTCAGAATGATCGCTCCACTTGGAATCGATGTTGAACTCCTATCTGGGTTCGAGTCAATCACTTCCTTTGTCGGCACGGCGAAGGATGTCAATGCAGCCCGTGCCGCAGCCGGAGATGGAATCTTCGCCAGTGGCTCAGCCGATGGCGAGAACGTTGTTGGCGTATTCGTCCGCAACGAGGACACGGCCGCTACTGCGAGCGCTCTCGATGCGGCCGGTTTTACCGCTCTACAACTTCCATCGGGTGAGGGAGACTCTACCGCTCGCCTCAACGACCTCGCTAACATTCGCCTCGGACTACAGTCTGAGCGCGAGGACCTCGACGGAGCCGTCGAGTCCTGGACCGAGGAGAACGGCGAAACTCTGGTCTGCAGCCTCGAAATCCTCGAGCGAGATCACGAACTGACAACTTCTCCAGTCCGCGTCGCAGTATCGGACCACGCTTTCATCATCGACGGCTGGGTCGAAATGGATCGCGCGCATGACATCAAGATCGCTCTAGGTGGCTCTTGTATCGTGGTCGATGTCGAGCCCTTCGTCATCGAGGCCGGCGGCGGACACCATGATCACGATCACCACCATGAACCAGTCTCACCACCAATCGCGTTCCAGCCGAGGAAAGCAACAAAGCCTCTCGAATTGGTCACCGACATGGTCGGTCGACCCGGCTATGGACGACTCGATCCGACCCTTTTCATGTTCATCACATATCCACTATTCTTCGGATTGATGCTCGGTGACATGGCCTACGGCCTCCTAACCATGGGTCTCGGAGGTCTCCTTCTGAGCAAGGCCGGCACTAATGACGGCCTCAAGTTGGGCGGTCGCTTCCTGCTTCTAATTGGAGGAGCAACCGTACTTTTCGGCTACATTTACGCGGAATTTGCGGGTTGGGAAATCTTCCCACACTACGGACACCACAGTCCTGTGGAATTCATGCAAGCTCTGTACCCAGCAGTTGATTCGCACGGCCACGTTTTCGAGGTCGCCTTGGGATACAACATCACTTTCGCTTTCCCGTTCCATCGCGTCTCGAGCAATCTGATGGATCTGATTGTCCTCACCCTCTACATGGGCTGGATGCACGTCATGGTTGGTCTCATCATGGGCTTCAGGGATGTGCTCTTTATCGGCAATGGACACGGCGGAATTGGATGGGTTGCAGCCTTCTTTGAGAAGGGCACCTGGATGGTTCTACTCGTCGGTGGTCTTCTGTTCACGCACGCGTACATTGGCTCTCACAGTGAATTCATGACCGCGGGCGTGGCTTTGATTGGAATCGCTACGGTCTGCTTGGTGTGGACTCTTTACCGCTATCACGGTCTCGATTTTCCTATCGCTCTGATGATGGGTCCAATCGAAGCGCTCGGCATGATGCCGACCATCATCTCCTACGTTCGACTATTCGCGGTCGGCGTCGTCGGAGTCAAGATTGCCGAGACTGGTAATCACATGTTCTTCGACAATATTTCTCTCGATGAGCCACTCGTGGCCATCGCTCTCTTCATCGGTTGGTTCGTCGTCCAAGCATTCGCTTGGATACTCGGCGTCTTCAGCCCTAACATCCACGCGGCCCGATTGCACATGGTCGAGTGGATGAAGCAATACTACGATTCCAGCGGAAAGCCGTTCTCGCCATTTGGCGGAACGTCACGATATGTGGAGGGTGAGTAATCACTTTGCTAGCCGTGGAAAAAAATAATGGAGGAAAAAGGAAATGAAGACAACCGCAATGAAGGGACTTAGTGCACTCTTTGTCCTGTTCGTAATCGCAGCATTCGCGACTGGCGTACAGGCTCAGGATGACACCCACGCAGAAACGACGACAGAGGACAACACCGCTGGATACGCGGCTCTAGGAGCCGGACTGGCTCTTGGCCTCGCAGGAATCGGAACTGGCCTAAGCCAGGGACCAATCGGAGCAGCATCCGTCGGCATGATCGCCGAGGATTCTGGCCGACTCGGTCACGCGATTCTGTTTACCGCTCTGCCTGAGACAATCGTCCTGTTCGGTTTCCTCGCGATGTTCTTGATGCCAGGCCTTGCTTGAGCATCTCGCGAAGAACCGAGAGAATGAAAGAATCACACACGAGATGAGATGATGACACTGGAAGCGCTATCAAACGAGATTGCTGCTAAGGCTTCGGCTGAAGGCAAAGCAATCACAGACGCTGCCCGTGCGCAAGCGAAGGGAATCGCTGCGGAGGCGAAGGCTACGGCCGAGTCTACCCGTGGCGAGATGGTCGCTCGCGCGGAGCGTGAAAGCAGCCAGCTGTCAGTGGAGGTCGTGGCTTCGGCCCGACAAGCGAATCAGAAGCGCGAACTTATCGCACGACGCGAAGAGTTGGACGCTACATGGGACGCAGTACGAGAAAAGGTCGGCTCAGCCGATCTGAAAGGTCGCGCTGACACCCTGAAGGCTCTGCTTGCAGAAGCCAAGGGTGCTGGTGACGACATGGTATTGCACCCGGTCGCCATTGACAGAAAGGCACTCACAGGCCAAGGTTTCGACCTTGGCGACGATGTCGACGGACTGGGTGGTTTCACCCTCGAGTCTGCCGATGGATCAATTGTACTCGATTTCCGCTTTGACAGCCGCCTAGAGGATGCTTGGAAGAGCAACCTCGGTGCGGTCAACGAAGCGATGTTTGGAAACTGAATGAGGTGAAAATATGGCGAGGATGGCAAGCGGTCGCTCGAATATGGCAAACGCCGGTGCGCGCGCTAAAGCGCGCAAGGCGTCGCTAATCGACGGTACGCGTATGCGACAGCTCCTACAGCAGGGCACCGATTCAATCGGCGTCAGCATTGGAGAATTCGGATACCGCTCCGAGATGGATCTTTACTCCGCCCGCATGGGTGGTTCGGATGCCATTGAGGCAGCGCTGAGTCACAACCTCGACAACGACCTCGATTCAGTGCTCGACTTCTGTCAAGGGAACCTAAAGGGTCTCGTGGCAATCTACGTCGAGCGCTTCCACTACGAGAAGGCTAAGACCGTCCTTAGGGCGGTCAACAAGGGTGCTTCGGACGGTCTGATCGCCGATCAGATACTTCCTGAGGAGAACCCCAAGAACACTCTTTGGCTGAACATCGTGCGGACAACGGAGACTGTTCAGGAAGCCGCCGATGCGATGGCAGGAACCCCTTGGGGTCGCTGCCTTGCAAAGCTTGAGGGCGAGCCACCTCTGCAAGAGATGGAAGACTCCCTCGACCGGCAATATTTCGCTAACTCGTTGACAGCTGCGCGCGGAGCGGACGCAAGTCCGCAATTACTGCGCTACTTGCGAACAGAAATCGATCATCGAAACATCGTGAACCAATTCCGCGCTCAGAAGCAGAACCTTTCTGTTGAGACGCGCGTGAACCTAAACATACCGGGAGGCAGAATCGGAGATGCTGTGCTACGCGCTGCTACTCAAGCCGATTCGGAGGAGGCATTGTTAGATGCCCTCCGCCGTTCAAATGCCTTCGACGATTCTGGCTTCGAGGAAGCTATGCAGGAGTCTGCCAAGCGCGGCACATTCGACCCATTGGTCAATCTCCTGCGCAACCAGCGACTGAAGATGTTGAAGCGATTTTCACATCTGAATCCGATATCTGCATTCCCGGTAATTTACTACATTCAAGCCAAGGTTCTGGAAGTTCAGAACCTTCGCCTGCTCGTGCGCGGCAAGGCGGCTGGCCTCTCTGACGAGGTCATTCAAGCGCACATGTACATCTGAGGTGAAAAAATGGAGATCGCAGTAGTGGGAACCACAGAATTCACCCTCGGATTCCAACTCGCCGGCGTTACACGCCTGCACCATCCAGCAGACTTGGAAGAGACCGCGAAGGTCCTTCGTAGTCTGCTGGACCAAATCGAGGTCGGTATAATCGTGATCGATAGTGCCGACCTCACCCAGATGCCTGAGAGACTGCGTCAGCAAGTCTCGGATAGCATCACGCCCACAGTATTGGGCATCGGGACCGAGGAGGATAACACCCTCCGCGAGTCCATCAAGTCAGCTCTAGGAGTTGACCTATGGAAGTAATTCCAAAAAAAGGAGAAGGAAGTGAAAAAATGAGTGAGGATAATGGAGTAATCTATCGCATTTCAGGCCCGGTTGTTACCGCTGTTGGTATCACCCCGCGTATGTACGAGGTGGTCCGAGTAGGACACGAGGGATTGATGGGCGAAGTAATCGAATTGCACGGAGACCAATCGGTCATCCAGGTTTACGAGGAAACGTCGGGAATCAAGCCAGGCGAGCCCGTGATTCGAACTGGTCAGACGCTGTCTGTCCAACTCGGACCGGGTTTGCTTACGCAGATTTACGATGGAATCCAGCGACCGCTGGAGGACCTCGAAGCGACAATGGGTGTCTTCATCGAACGTGGTGTCGACGCCGACGGTCTTGATCTGTCGAAGAAGTGGGAGTTCAACGCTACCGCTTCGGCTGGCGATGAGGTCACTGCTGGTTCCATCATCGGAATCGTGCAGGAGACCGAGACCATCGAGCACCGCGTCATGGTTCCGCCTGGAAAGAGCGGAGTCATCGCGAGTATCGAGTCTGGTGAATTCAATGTCACCCAGACTGTATGCACGCTCGAAGATGGCACTGAGATTGCGATGATGCAGAAGTGGCCGGTGCGAACGCCCCGACCATTCGTGCAGAAGTACGCACCGGATGTACCTCTCATCACAGGCCAGAGGATCCTCGACTTCCTCTTCCCTCTGGCTAAGGGTGGTACCGCTGGTATCCCCGGACCATTCGGAAGCGGCAAGACCGTTACTCAGCAGCAGCTGGCCAAGTGGTCCGACGCTCAAATCGTTGTTTACATCGGATGCGGTGAGCGCGGGAACGAGATGACTGAGGTGCTCACTGAGTTCCCTCACCTAATCGATCCGCACACCGGAAAGCCTCTGATGAACCGAACCACGATGATTGCAAACACCTCCAACATGCCTGTGGCTGCTCGCGAGGCTTCTGTTTACACAGGAATCACCATCGCCGAATACTTCCGCGATATGGGCTACGACGTCGCGCTCATGGCTGACTCAACAAGCCGCTGGGCCGAAGCAATGCGTGAGATTTCCTCGCGTCTAGAAGAGATGCCTGGCGAGGAGGGTTACCCCGCTTACCTCTCAAGCCGACTCGCTGAGTTCTACGAGCGCGCGGGTCGTGTTCAGACGCTCGCCGGCGACGACGGATCAGTATCCGTCATCGGAGCTGTGTCCCCACCTGGTGGTGACATCTCCGAGCCTGTCAGCCAAGGTACTCTGCGCATCGTCAAGGTGTTCTGGGGACTCGACGCTGGCCTTGCTCGTCAGCGTCACTTCCCTGCGATCAACTGGTTGAACTCTTACTCGTTGTACCCACAGGCACTCGACCAGTGGTACCGCGACAATATCGCTAGCGACTTCCCAGACATCCGCACTGAGATCAGTGCACTTCTGCAGGTTGAAGCCGAACTACAGGAAATCGTCCAGTTGGTCGGTTCCGACGCTCTGCCGATTGACCAGCAGTTGACTCTCGAAGTCGCTCGAATGATTCGTGAATTCTTCCTGCAGCAGAATGCGTTCCACGATGTGGACACTTACAGCAATCTCAACCTGCAATACATGATGGCCCGCGCTATCCTCAGCTTCCAGGCTGAGGCGAAGAAGGCCATCGCAGGCGGTGCAGACCTCGAGTCTGTAGTCAACGTTCAGGCTCGCACCGACATCATGCGCGGACGATTTGAGTCCGGCTACGAGGAGCGCATCGAAGCGCTCGTATCAGACATGGGCAAGCAAATTGCTGCTACCATGGAGGAAAACTGAGGAGGGATATGAATGAGTGGAAAGGAATACCGAACCATCACTGACGTCAAGGGACCTCTTGTGTTCCTAAACAAGACCGAACCAGTCGCCTACGGCGAGATCGTGCAACTGCGACTCACCGATGGCACGATGAAGAACGGACAAGTTCTCGACACCTCCGATGACCAAGTCATCGTTCAGGTGTTCGAGGGAACCGCTTCTATCGACCGCCAGACCGGTGTCAAGTTCCTAGGAGACGTTTTCCGCCTCCCAGTGAGCAAGGACCTCATCGGTCGTATCCTAGACGGAGCCGGCCGACCTCGTGACGGCGGCCCTGCAATCGTCCCAGACGAAATGGCCGACATCATCGGAGCTGCCATCAACCCATACTCGCGACAGAGTCCTGAGTCTTTCATCCAGACAGGAATCTCAGCAATCGACGCATGCACCTCGCTGGTTCGCGGACAGAAGTTGCCAATCTTCAGCGCATCTGGTCTGCCACACAACGATATCGCGCTTCAGATTGCCCGACAAGCCAAGCTTGTCGACAGCGACGACGATTTCGTGGTAGTTTTCTGCGCTATGGGAATCACAGCGGAAGAGTACAACTTCTTCGTACACGACCTCGAGCGCACCGGCGCTCTCGAGAACGCTGCTCTCTTCGTCAATCTCGCTGACGACCCAGCCGTCGAGCGCCTAATCACTCCGCGTCTGGCGCTCACAGCAGCTGAGTACCTAGCGTTCGAGCACGATTACCACGTGCTCGTCATCTATACTGACATGACCAACTATTGCGAATCACTACGTCAAATCGGTGCCGCCCGTGAGGAGGTTCCTGGACGACGTGGTTACCCTGGTTACATGTACACTGACCTTGCTATGCTCTACGAGCGCGCTGGCCTTGTCAAGGGCAAGAAGGGAAGCATCACCCAATTCCCAATTCTAACTATGCCAGGTGACGATATCACCCACCCGATTCCTGATCTTTCAGGTTACATCACCGAGGGACAAATTGTGATTTCGCGTGAACTGCACCAGAAGGGAATCTACCCGCCAATCAACGTTCTTCCTTCGCTTAGCCGACTGATGAACGCTGGAATTGGACCGGGCAAGACCCGAGAAGACCACAAGTCGGTCTCCGATCAGCTCTACGCTGCTTACGCTCAGGGTCGCGAGTTGCGCGGCCTTGTTGCGATTGTCGGTGAGGACGCGCTGAACGAGCGTGACCTTCAGTTGCTGAAGTTCGCGGATGTCTTCGAGAACAAGTTCCTGCGGCAGAGCCGCGATGAGGATCGCTCGATTAACGAAGGCACGCTCGACCTTGCTTGGGAATTGCTGACTAGTATCGACACGAAGTATCTCGTGCGTCTGGACCAGAAGTGGATCGACAAGTACCACCCTAACGAGAAGAAGGAGTGAAACCCGCTTACTGCGAGTCTAAGGAGGTGAATGAATGGCATTGGACATCAAACCAACCCGGTCCGAGCTGATCAACCTCAAGCGACGCATTAAGCAGACTTCGAGCGGGTACAACTTGCTGAAGATGAAGCGAGATGGTCTGTTCCACGAGTTCCGAACTCTACTCTCAGAGATGATTAGCGCGAGAGAGGAACTTGTCTCGACCTACCGTGAGGCGGTCGAGGCGATTAGCCTCGCAAGCGCCATTGAGGGTGGTCTAGTGGTGAAGAGCGCGGCGATTGCAAACTCGGCTTCGCCCGAGGTTGAAGTTAGCCGCCGCAACATCATGGGAGTTGTCGTCCCTCAGGTCGAAGGTCAGAATCTGACTTCGACCATCGAGGAGCGCGGGACTGGCCTAATCGGAGGTTCACCTTACATCGATGAGGCCGCTGATGCTTACTCATCTCTCATCGCTAAGATAGTCAAGGCAGCTGAGATGGAAGCCACACTCAAGCGCTTGCTTGAAGAAATTGAATCGACCAAGCGACGTGTCAACGCGCTGGAGTTCAAGGTCATCCCAGAAATGAAGGAAGCTCAGGTATTCATCCAACTCCGATTAGAGGAGATGGAACGAGAAGAGACATTCCGCTTGAAGCGCTTCAAGAACAAGTAATCCACACTTCAAGCGTCGGCTTGCGTCTTGCGCGGTTTGATAGGTGGGTGCTTGAGTTCGCAACCACCGCAGGTGGTTGAATCCCATGTCCGAGCCCGAGGGAATAGTACTCGACCACTCGACTTGGAACTTGAAAGAACTGCTCCTCCTCATCATCCAGCGCTATTTCGACCTCGGCAACGAAGTCCTCGATGGGCAAGCATGGGAAGCAAGAGCCAAGGCTGGCAGATCCGATTCGGAAGCTCTCATTGAACTGAACACCGAATTTGAACCACTAGGATATCTAGCGATGCTCGACGAAGGCAATCCACCAATCCTTAGCATAGCTCCTTACCCTGATGACCAACAGATTATCCCAAATTGGCAGATGTCATTAGTATGGCTGATGATGGCTGGATTCCTGACTCTCATTGGCAGCGCATGGCTGCAGCAGTACCATCTTGATGCGACGGCCTTTGATTCAGATTTGCTGCGCGAATCAGTTCTCTACATGGCGCTGCCCATGATGCTGGCACTCGGCCTCGCTAGCGAAGCCAGACGTCGAATGGCTGCTCACTTCGGCGTTGACATCGGCCATGTAGTCCCACTCGCATTCCCAATTATGTCGCCGAGTTGGCCATTCGGGTTGGCCGGAGTCCTCAGTCAACGACGCCCCGACCTTCTGCCGATACCCAATCGACGAGCGCTGGCATTGATCGAATTCACCGCACCGGTCGTTATCTTCTCGACAGGAACTCTACTAACACTTCTCGGCCTCCATTTGACTCCTCTTGAGCCCCCTGAACTCAGTTCCGCTCCAATCGCTTTCCAGAACAATCCGCTCATCACTCTCCTCGCTCTCGACTGGCTCGGTGACTCGCTCTGGATCAAATTGCAATGGATTCACCTTACCGGACTAACAGGAATCGGCCTAACTCTTCTTGGCTGGACTCTGCTGCTACCAATCCCTGGTCTCCCCGGAGACCGAATCATGCACGCTCTCATCGGTCCAGCCAAGATGTCAGATTCCAGCCGACAGACGACCATCTTCATCGCAATGCTTGCGGCGATGGTCGTGGTTTTCGCCAATACCGATTACATGCCTTGGTTGCTAATCGTTGCACTGGGTGCGATGCGGCGCTTTAGCCCGGAGAATTCTCCATCACCGCTCGTGGTCGACGAATCTCTCATCCCGTCCTCAGAAACACGTAATCGTTTCATCGCAATCCTCCTCTTCGTGATGATTGCAGGTTTCCCTGGAATGACTCCCTCTTACGCTCTAGCAGATTGGGATGGAGGTCTTGACACATCAGGATGGGATGATGAAATTGATCTGACTATTTCCGAGACATACAATCTGAGCCTCGAACTAACACCAGCCGGCGTCACTGAAGTATCCGGCTGGCTACAATTCCGCCTCGAGGGTGAAAATGCCCACGCCTGGGAAATTTCATCGCCCCAATTCAACGAATTTGGTTTCCATAGATTCGACGGAGTAACCCAATCTTCCGAGGCGATGGTCAGCATCACTATCACACCTCTCGACATCGCCCTCGACAATCCGACTTTTGTTCCTGACACGTCGATGTTGCTACGAATTCTAATCGATGTCGAAGGCCACATCGACGAGCACCTAACGGTGCTACTACACCCAACTACGACCTCGCCAATAGATCCACTTTGGTTGCTTATCGAAGATACCGAAACACCTCGGATTTGTGTCAGTGTCGACAAGGTGGATAGCACACCAGCGAACCTAGCTCTGACCAACCCATTTTGGGAGTTTGAAAATGAGACGAATTTGACTGAAGCCGGCCTTCACGATGTTTGCCTTCGAGGACATAAGGGTGCTTTGCAGTCCTCGCCTTATCACGATGAATACCGTCGCTTGATGGGGCCCGTTTTGGCGCTTGAATACGATGATGGTGAGCATATTCTGTGGTGGATGCCGATTAATGGAACCGAGATTGAACTCAGAGTCTCAGACCAAGATTGGGGCCTACCCTATTGGCTGGCCTCAAACCTACCTTACACCATTACTTACGGGGTCACTGGCAATGCCTTCTGCCCCTCAAGTATTATTGTTCCAGAGATGGAGACGAGCGGTCCGTGGAATTGGACTTTCTCGGACCGCTCGACAATAATGATTCCAGCCGGTGACAATGGCGACGGCACTCTGTATTTCGAATCGGCTGGATGGCTAGCCTTCTGTCAAATGGGGGATATGATGCGCTCGTATCGACTCGTTGAAGGGGAGGACGTTCTTCTGGTTCCTGGCGATCTTGATTCGGGTCTTACGCTGAGTCAATATGTCATTGTGAATCGTGAAAATACATCGATGGATGTCCGAGTCGAATGGACGGGGGACGCTCCATCCTCGGACGTTTGGGAGGTCAGCATCCCAGATTTCGTCGAGGCTCATTCGGATGCTGTCATCGACATTTCACCGAGTGGAGAATTGTCGCTGTACCGAGCGGTCTGGGTAAGTGTAGATGAGGGCGAAATCACCGTTCATCTCGCCGCGCGCTGTCCAGTGGATGGCTGCGAGGTGGGCTGATGCGGATCGCTGTGCTCGGTGTCGGTGCTATCGGAGGAGTCGTCCTCGGTGCGCTTTCAGACACCGATGCTGACCTCGTCGCTGTTTCACGTGGGTCAGGAGCATCGACCCTGGAGATGGTCGGTCTGATTTTGCATTCTCCGGAAGGGGCGATTGAGATGATACCTCCCACTCGTTTCTTGGTTGTGGATAGTGAGGAAGGTCCTGTATCCGAGCAAATTCGAGGAACCTGCGATGCCGCTATTCTCTGTGGTAAGGCGGCATCGACTCCTGTTCTTGCTCAATTGGCTGAGGAGCTATTGATTCCAGACGGGCTGGCCATCAGCGTTCAGAATGGACTTGGCCATCCCGAAATGCTCGCGCACCGACTGGGGCGTGAGCGCGTTCTAGGCGGCTCGATTACTCACGGCGCTTGGCGTGATGGTGAAGGCGAGGTGCATTGGGTTGGCCGTGGCGCCGTGCGTTTGGGCAATCTCGATGGAGGACCTCCTAGAGAGGTTGCATCCGCTCTTGTGGCTGCACTGGATGCTGCTGAATTGGAGCCGATTTGGTCGGAGGATGTCCAGATTATCGTTTGGCGGAAGTTGCTACTGAACGTTGCGATCAATCCAGTTTGTGCTATCGCTGGCGTTCGTAATGGTGCCCTTGCCGAGGTGCCTGAACTGTGGGAACAAGCGATGGCTGCGATGGTGGAGGCTGCGGCTGTGGCGAGGGCCTCGGGCGTTGATTTGGGCGAGATAGATTTTGATTCGCATCTTCGCAAGGTGGTTGAGGCCACTGCCGACAATCGCTGCTCGATGTTGCAGGATGTGATGGCTGGACGCGCCACTGAGATTGATTCACTCTGTGGCGCAGTGGTCGAGCGCGGCGAGGTTGTTGGAATTCCAACGCCTGCAAATCAGTCTCTTTACGCGCTCGTCAAAGGTATCGAGAGATCAGGCGAATTCGCTTGATTTACTCGCAATCGATGTTGTAGTGCAGCCCGACGTTTTCGCGCCGAGCGATTGAGGCTTCGATGACAAGCTCGGCGCAGATAATCAGATTTCGTAACTCGACCATGTCCTGAGTTGGCTTCGTAGCATGCCAAATGGGTACTACTTCAGAGCGGATTTGGGCAATACGACGACTTGCTCTCTCAAGCCTAACGTCACTCTTCACCAACCCTACATCATTGGTCATCATACTGCGCAGTGCCAGTAAGTCGCTGCGAAGAGCACCGTGTTCAGCTAATTCATCGAGGTCCTCACCCCGCCATCGGGTGATGTCCTCGACAATATCTGGCAGTAATTCACTCTCTGCCAGTCTGACGATATCACCTGCTGCTCGCTCAGAATAGACAACCGCCTCAAGCAGTGAGTTCGAAGCCAATCGATTCGCCCCGTGCAGTCCAGTCTGAGCAACCTCTCCTATCGCATACAGTCCCGGTAGAATATGACCCTCGTGAAGGGCTCGCCCTTTCTCGTCGACCGTTACTCCACCTACGAGGTAGTGAGCGGCGGGGCGGACGGGAATTGGATCTGGGCCGAGGTCAATTCCGAGTTCCGCGACCCGGCTAGCAATCGTGGGAAACTCGTCGCGGAGCGCAGCGGCATCGAGATGTTCAGTCACCAGCAGGACATGTGAATCTCCGCTATTCTTCAACTCGCGATCTGTAGCTCTCGCAACAACATCGCGAGTATCGAGAGATCCTTTCTCGGAGTAGCGTTCCATGTACGAAGAAGCGGCTGGTGAACCAGCCCCTGAAAAACCACCAGCAGCCCTCCAAGATTCATGCTCGGAACGAGTCATCAGAATCGCCCCGTGCCCTCGCATGGCCTCAGTAATCAAGAACGGATTCTCGGAATCGACGGCCAAAGCCGTCGGATGAAATTGTATGAATTCCATATCGGAAACATCCGCACCAACCCGATGAGCCATCGCCACACCATCCCCTGTGGATACAGGAGGGTTGGTGGTAGCAAGGTGAAGCATCCCTGCTCCTCCAGATGCCAGAACCACGCAGCGTGAAGCCAGCGTGTACACTTTGCCGTCTGGAGCCAAGCACCACAATCCTGCAACACCAGCAGATGGCTCACTCAAGTCGCGGCGAACAAGGTCGAGTACCATCCAATTTTCTAAAATGCGCAGACCTGATTCGTATTCACCCGCAACGCCTCGAGTCAGAGCACGCTCAATCTCAGCCCCAGTCCGATCTCTCGAATGCAATATCCTGCGCTCAGAGTGTCCACCCTCGCGTGTCAAATCATACAATCCGTCAGCACTCAAATCGAATTGAACACCATGACTGATGAGGTCGCGGATGCGCATAGCAGCCTCAGCAACAACAGAGCGCACCACGCCCTCGTCGCACAAACCACCTCCAGAGGCCAAAGTATCGCGAACATGCGCTTCCAAGGCCTCCTCATTGTCAACCTCCAGAACTCCAGCGATGCCACCTTGAGCCCAGTTTGTGGAGGAGGTGGAGAGGCTTTTCTTGGTGACGATAGCGACCGACAAACCGGCACGAAAGCAACGAAGCGCTAGGAATAACCCAGCGATGCCCGAACCAATGACTGCTACATCGACCGGCGGCAGTGAACGATTCGAATCATCCTCTGTCATGCTAATTCCTCAGAGGATTTACCATTGAAGATTGTCCACCCGCCGCCTACGCCTTCGGCGTTTGAAATAAGTGTCTGCAATCGTATTGCGAACCTTGCCGATGCCTCAACCTTCATAGTCTGTAATGGGTCACGGCAAGCCTGACGTCGGACATTTTTCCTTCGTCAAAAGGGTGATGGGATGCACTTGTTGAGGATTGAAGTTGAGAATTTCAAATCGTTCGGCGGTGAGATTACAATTCCGTTTGATGAAGGATTCACAGCGATAACCGGTCCAAATGGCTCAGGGAAGTCAAATTCTGGCGACGCTATCCAATTCGTTCTCGGCACACGTTCGACAAAGGTCATGCGAGCAGACAATGTTGCTGATTTGATATTCAATGGCGGAAAGCGCGGCAAACCCGCGCGTCATATGTCGGTGACGCTCGTTTTCGCTAATACTCCTGAGTTGGATGGGCGTCGCCGTCTTCGTGTTGATGAGGATGAGGTTTCTTTCACGAGGAGTGTTAGATTGAATCGAAAGAATCAGCCTAACTCCTCTTACAGAATTGGTGAGCGCAGCGTTACTGCGACTGAGATGCGCAGGACTCTAGCTGAGGCTGGATTACATGGCGATGGCTACAATATCGTGCTTCAAGGTGATGTCACTACTCTTGCTACGATGACTGATTGGAAGCGCCGCGGTGTGCTCGAGGAAGTTGCTGGAGTCACTGCTTACGATTCTGAGATTCGCGGCGCGAATAATCAGCGAAAGGCTGTCGAACATGATATCGAGACGATTGAATTGTTCGAGGCGGATCAGAAGGCGCGCCTGAAGAAGTTGGAGAAGGAACGTGAACAGGCGCTGAAATATCGCGATTTGAAAGAGCAATTGGATGCTGCGAGAATTGTTCTCGCTCAGACTCGCTATCGAAATCGCGTCGATGAGATCCGCATGCTCAACGAAGACCATCAGAAATACTTGGAACGGGATCAAAAGGTCCGTGAGAGTGTTCGTGGTAACGAGTCTCGATTACTCGCTCTGGAAGAGGAGCTCATCAAGGTCACTCGTGATCTCGAAGATATGGCGACTGGTGAATCGAAGGCTGTGATGGACCAGATCCGAACTTTGGATATTGAAGTTGAGACCAGTCGGGACCGTATTGGCGATCAAAAGCGAGCCGCATCGGATGCTAAACATGAGGTCGAGGAAGTCCAAGGCGACCTCGATTCAGTTTTGGCCGCGGTCGAGAAATTGGTCGCGGAGGTCGACGCTGCAAAGCAGGCTGTCGAGGGCGCAGATGGAGACCTTGACAAGGCTGAAGCCGATGAGAACGAGGCGCGCAAGGCCATCGAATCTGGTGACAGGCACTCACGCGATCTGAATCGCGCTCTTGGATTAGCGACCGACGAGGTCAACAAAGTTCACGCAAGTCGAGCCGAGGCTCGTCTCGAATCAGATAGGGCTGAGCAGGCGGCTAGATTGGCTTCGGACAATTTGGCCGATTTGGAAGAGCAGTACGAAATTGTCTCGCTGGAACGAGATGATTTGGAACTCACCGGAGAAGACCTGCGCGAGGACAAACCCCCTGAGGACCGAGAGTCTTTGGCGGTCCAACTCACTAAGCTGCAGAAGCAAGAGGTTGAACTTCGCAAAGATCGCGACCGGGCCGAGGAACAATTGCGTGAGGCAAATCGCGCATTGGATCGAGTTCGAGCAGCGCAGGAGGCTCGCTCCTCTAAGCCAGGATCTGCGGTCACTCTCCGCTCACTCGCCAAGTTGCGAGAGAGTGGAGAGATACGAGGTATACTCGGTTCTCTTGGCGAATTGACTTCACCGAAAGATAGCGCTCACGAGGAGGCTCTTTCCTTCGCCCTAGGCGGTGGCATGAATTCTATCGTCGTCAGCGACGACGAGGTAGCGGGCAGTTGCATCAAGTGGCTACGAGCCAATGGTGGCGGCCGCGCCACCTTCCTTCCACTCAACAAAATCAGTGCATCTCGCGCTCAAGGACGCGCCCTGATGGTCGCCCGTAACCCCGGAATCATCGGCTTCGCACACGATTTACTCGACTTCGACGAGGCAATTGAGACGGCGGTGCGCTTCGCCTGTCGCAATACTCTCATCGTGCAATCAATGGATGTTGCACGCCGCAATATGGGTGGCGTGCGAATGGTCACGCTTGACGGTTCAATCGTCGAAGCAACAGGAGCGATGACCGGTGGTTCCGCTTCCAGGGGCGCCCGTCCCTCATTCGGAGGGGCAGGTGCGGCCGGTGCCGGAATGGAGAATCTCGAGGCTGCGGTCGAGCGCGGCAATCTGCGCTATGCGACAGTCGAAGCCGCGCTGAAGGAAATCCGCGACAGTCAAAATGATGTCCGTAACAGAATTCACGGCCTCGACGATAGTAATCACTCAGTCAAACTGAGGAATTGGAAGGCCGACGTCAAGATTGCACAGAAGCAGGTTGACGACATCAGCCGAAAGGTCGTCGAAGCCCGTACTGAGCACGATAAGCTGGAGGAGGCAAGCCGCAAGGCGACCGAGGCTGCAACCGACGCCGAGACCAATTACGAGTCAGCCGCAGAAGCCCGACGGCAGGCGGCTGAGGCGTTACAGAATCAGACCCCCGACCATCTTTCTCAACTACTCAGAAGCGCTCAGGATACTCGAACTGAGGCTGAGCGAACCAAACTCAGAGCTGAGGCGGACATCGCTTCAGGTGACGAGCGACTGCGAGTCCTCAACGATCGCAAGAATGATCTGACTCGAGCCCTTGAGCACCAAAACACAATCATCACATCAGCGACCACAGCCATCGAACAACTCGATGCTGCGATTACCAAGGCTGAAGAAGACCTGAAGGAACTCAGGGAGACGGCCTCACAATTCAACGAGGAACATCAGATCCTCACCACTCGCAGGGACGAAATCGTCGATGAGCGCGCAAGCCTGCGCGCTCATATCGAGCAGATGCAATCTCAGCGCGAGACCATCAAGGCGAGACTAGAGGGTCTTGTCGAGAATATCAGGAACAAAGAAGGGACTTTGGAAGAGCTCAAGGCAGAACTCGCCGAGAACCAGATTGCCCTGCCTGATTCAGACATTCAACTGCCAACAGTGGCCGAGGCGGACAAAGGGGTGCAGGGCCTTGACCGCCGCCTCGGCCAACTCGGCGACGTGAATATGCTAGCGATCGAAGACTACGACATAACAGTCGAGAGAATCGCTGGACTCGTCGCCGACGGCAAGCTCTGCAAAGAGCGCCATGCAATGCTAGTCAGTCTCGCAGAGCAATTGGAAGAGGAGAGGCGAACACGGCTTGTCGCTGTGTTCGAACAAATCAACACCAACTTCACGAGAGCGTACAAATTACTCCAGCCAGGTGGCGAGGGAGAGTTGCAGTTGGAGAACCCGAAGAACCCGTTCGAGGGTGGTTTGAGGATGGCTTGCATTCCGCCAGGAAAGAGCAAGAGAACACGCCGAAGCTTCCTCTCTGGAGGCGAGAAATCGATGGCTGCACTGGCCTTCATCTTCGCGATTCAGGATTACGAACCGAGCCCGTTCTACTACTTCGATGAAGTCGATCAGAACCTCGATCCATTCAACGCTGAGAGAATTGCAACACTTTGCCGAATTCGCAGTACTCACGCCCAGTTCATCATGGTGACACTGCGCAAGGTTAGCCTCACTCTAGCTGACCACCACATCGGAATCACACACGCTGGAGATGGCTGCAGCCGCCGGATTGCTGACTTCAACAGGGCGGCTGCGATCGAGTTGGGCGAAGAGTTCGAGGCCGAGCAAGAGGCGATTGCCGAGGCTCAGAAGGCGAAGGAGAACATGGGTGACTTGCCCACTGAAGAGGCGATGCCGAAGGTTCCTGAGCCGATGGAGCGACCTCAGAGCCTTGGCGGCCTCGCCGATCGTGCTGGGGTCGAAGTGACTGATGAGGAGATCTTAGGTGACGAATTGCCTGAGGTTGAGGCGGTTTCTGCTGATGCCAGCGATACCGAATCAACGCTGACTTCACTCATCGAGCGGACTGAGGAATGGTCCGAGGATATCGCAGAGAAGGAGGCCTCGACGCCACCTGCTGATGACGAAGAAGTGGCTGTTGCCACTGACGAGGTCGCTGGAGAGGTCGAAACCGAGCAGGAGTTGGAGTGACCAATGACTGTTTTTGATACGACCACAATGCGAGACGACATCGTGGCAAGCCTTCTCGAAGGCGAGCAAGATCTCGAGACGAGTCGCTATCTCGACCGACTCGTCGAACTCGCCAGCCTTGAAGAGGCTGAGCACCAATTCCTTATCGAGCCATTCGACCGTTCGGTCGCCCTTGTATTCCAATTATTCAGGTCGAAAGATCTGGACCCTTGGGATGTCAATTTGACGAGTTTCCTAGAGATGTTCGACGAGAGAATCAAGACTGCTGAGAACATCGATTTGCCGACCTGCGGTCGTCTGATCCGAATGGCTTGGCAGATTCTTCGTGGCCAGGCCTCGACACTGATTGAGAGACAGGATCGAGCCTGGGACGACCTCGAGGATGATTTCCTCGATTTCGACGATGGAGGTTGGGAATCAGATTTCTCTGAGGACGATTACAACTTCTCGGTAGGAGTCGTGACCGGAGCAGCTGATTCGGTACTACCCTCGATGTTTGAGGGGCGTATCCATCGAGAAGAGAGCCGCCCGGTAACTCTCCTCGAATTGCTGATGGGGCTGCAGACAGCTAAGCAGATCTCCGAGGATCTCAAGCTTCGCGACGAGA
>Ga0208964_1000534_pt1 | contig 19711 bp, 11 predicted proteins | sample AOAMet1_08_M0_20_2_FD_188227 | JGI IMG/M metagenome (GOLD analysis project Ga0208964, IMG submission 188227) | Ammonia-oxidizing marine microbial communities from Monterey Bay, California, USA - CAN11_08_M0_20 (SPAdes) | ecosystem: Environmental > Aquatic > Marine > Intertidal zone | place... | reverse complement strand
GGAATGACAAAAGCAATAGAAAAAGGAATTCCTAAAATGCGTATTGAAGAAGCTGCAGCGAAAAAACAAGCAAAAATAGACAGTGGGCAAGATATTATTGTTGGTGTAAATAAATTTCAATTAAAAGAAGAAGATCCTTTACAAATATTAAATGTAGATAATGAGGCTGTTCGGAGATTACAAATAAATAGACTTTCAAGTTTAAAGAAAAATAGAAATTCAAAAAAAGTAAAAGAAATACTTACAGAGATTACAAAAAACGCAAAGCTACACCTTCAATCTAACGACCATGAGTCTCTTAAAAGGAAAAATTTATTACATTTAGCTATAAAAGCGGCTAAAGAGAGGGCTACTCTAGGAGAAATATCAGATGCCTTAGAGGTTGCTTTTGGTAGACATAAAGCAATACATAAAACAATTTCAGGAGTGTATAGTAAAGAAATAAAAAATAATAAATTATTTAAAGAAGCTACAGAACTCATAGATAAGTTTGCAGAACTGGAAGGAAGAAGGCCGCGTATTATGATTGCTAAACTTGGTCAAGACGGACATGATAGAGGTGCAAAGGTAGTAGCTACTGCCTATGCAGATTTAGGATTTGATGTAGATATCGGTCCATTATTTCAAACCCCAAAAGAAGCTGTAAAACAAGCAATAGAAAATGATGTACATATCCTTGGGATTTCTTCACTAGCAGCAGGTCACAAAACATTAGTACCAAAAGTAATCTCTGAATTAAAAAAATATGAAAGAGAGGATATTATGGTCATTGTTGGAGGTGTTATACCTGCTCAAGATTATCAATTTCTTTTTGATTGTGGAGCTGTAGGTGTATTTGGTCCTGGAACAAAAATTGCTCAAGCTGCCATAGATATGATTACTATTTTAATTGATTCTATTAAATAATTATAGTATATTAAACCTCATTAATTTTAAAACAAAAATTTAAAATGAAAAAACATATACTTTTAGTCATAATACTTTTAGTGTCTATGACTACTAATGCCCAAAAACGGATGTCTAAAAACAAAAAGGCATTGGTAAACTCCATCGAGAAACATAAAAAAAATCTTATTGAAATAAGTGATAACATATGGGAAGCGGCAGAACCAGCATTATTAGAGTTTAAATCTTCAAATTATTTATCAGACTATGCAGAAGAAAATGGATTTACTGTAAAAAAAGGTGTTGCAGGAATTCAAACAGCTTTTGTAGCTGAATATGGTTCAGGAAAACCAATCATCGGAATCATGGGAGAATTTGACGCAAACCTTGGAATATCTCAAAAAAAACAGCCTATCAAAGATCCTCTTGAAAAAGGTGCACCTGGCCATGGTTGCGGACATAATCTTTTTGGTACTGCAAGCTTAGGAGCTGCAATAGCCATTAAAGAAATGATTGAATCTGGAGAAATTTCAGGAACTGTAAGATTTTATGGAACACCAGCTGAAGAAACAATTTTTGGAAAAGTTTGGATGGTTAGAGAGGGATTGTTTGATGATTTAGATATCTGCATGGATTGGCATCCTGCAGATGAAATTGAGGCGAGTACACAAAGTAGTAAAGCACTAGTAGATTTTAGATTGAAATTTTTTGGAGATGCCGCTCATGCATCTGGGGATCCATGGAATGGAAATAGTGCTGTTGATGCAATGGAACTATATACTACTTCCTTAAATTATTATAGAGAACATATTAGACCAACAGCCAGAATACATTATGATATTGAAAAAGCAGGTGATGTTGTTAACGTAGTTCCTGATTATGCACAAATATGGACTAGAATTCGAGAAAACGATAAAGAGAATGTCAATATTTTGTATGAAAGAGCAAAAAAAATGGCAGAGGGAGCATCAATGATGGCTAACGTAGAGTACGAATTGAGTTTAATTTCAGGCATCTATGAAATTATACCAAATAGATTTGGTGCTAAAATTATTCAGGAAAACTTTGAATTATTAGGAGAGATAGAATATTCAAGTGATGAAATTGAATATGCTAATACAATCCTTAAAGAAACAGGAAAAGAACTTAAGGGAATAGACGGTAAAATAAAACCTATAAAACCAACACTTCCAGCCCAAGGAGGATCTACTGATGTTGGTGATGTAAGTCAAGTAGTACCAGTTGTAAGAATGGGTGTAACAACAGCTGCCAAAGACGGTCCCTGGCATTCATGGGCTGTTGTTGCTTGTACAGGAATGTCTATAGGTCATAAAGGAATGGTATACGCTTCAAAATCATTAGCGATGACAATGCTTGACTTTTACAAAAATCCCAAATTAATTGAGGGGGCAAAAAAAGAATTTAAAGAACGTAAGGGAAACAAGGTATATAAACCTCAAATACCTGCTGGACCACCAAAATTAATTAACTAAGTTGTATACTAAAAATATGAAATAAACTGAATAGACTCAGTTCATAAAAATCTTGTTAAACTTTAGTTAACAAGATTTTTTTAGTTTTAAAAAAGAAGAGAATGAATGAATTTTTCGTTGTATAATCCTTAAATTTGCAGCTTATTTACAAGCCTTTTTAGGATGAAAAAAATATTTGATATTTTCTACTCTACTAGATTAACTGCAGTGCTCTTTATAGTATACTCAATAGCAATGGGAGCCGCTACATTTATTGAAAATGATTATGGAACTCAAACAGCAAAAGCACTTGTTTACAATGCATGGTGGTTTGAGGCTATCATGGTATTTTTCGTCATCAATTTTTTTGGTAATATTTTTCGATATCGATTGTTAAGAAAAGAAAAATGGCCTGTCCTATTATTTCATGTATCATTTCTTCTAATTTTAATTGGTGCAGGAATTACTAGGTATGTGGGTTATGAAGGATTGATGCTTATTAATGAAGGAGAGACTACCCAAGAATTTCTATCTGAAACTACTTACTTAAACTTAGTCGTAGACAATAACGAGGTGCAAAAAACATTTCATAAATCTACTCTATTTTCCGCCAAGGGAGAAAACAATTGGAGTTTAGATGAAGAATTTAAAGATCAAGTTTTTTCAGTGAAATTATCAGAATATATTCCTTGGGCTGAAGAGAAGTTTATTGAAGATGAAAGTGGAGATGAATTTTTATTTATTGTAGAATCTAGTAGTGGATCTAGACATGAACATTACCTGAAAAAAGGAGAATTACAAAATATACATGGAGTTTTGGTAGGATTTGAAGCTCCAAACAATTCTGGTACTATCAATCTATTTAGAGAAGATGGAATCTTGAAAATTCAAACACAAAACGATGGAAGTTGGATGCGAATGGCTGATAGAGCTGAGGGATCAATTCTTAAAGATAGTATTCAAGAGTTTCAATTAAGGTCATTGTATAGAGTTGGTGAATTGCCGTTTGTAATCCCTGAACCTGTAAAAAAAGGTGCATTAAAAACAACTAGAGGTGACAAGAAAGATGACTCGAAACTAGATGCATTAGTATTAGATATAATAGTAGATGAAGAAACTAAACAAATTGAAATATATGGAGGTAAGTATGCTCCTCAAAGACCTACTCAACTTTCTTTAAAAGGATTAAACTTCAGGATAGATTATGGTCCTCAAATACTAAAAATACCTTTTGAAGTTAAACTAAATGATTTTCAATTAGAAAAATATCCTGGATCCGAGAGTGCTGCTGCTTTTGCTAGTGAAATTACAGTTATAGATCCAGATGAAACATTTGATTATAGAATATACATGAACCACATATTAGATCACAAAGGCTATAAATTTTTTCAAGCTAGTTATGATCTCTCAGGTGAAGTAGAACAGACCCATTTATCTGTTAACCATGATTTTTGGGGAACCTTAATTAGCTATATCGGTTATTCTCTGTTGTATATTGGAATGATCTCTATTCTATTTGCTCCAGGAACTAGGTTTGATAGCTTGAAGAAAACATTGAAAAAAATTAAAAAGAAAAAAGCAGCGTTAACTCTTTTTATTGGACTTTTTATAAGTTTTAACGGAATAGCTCAAACTCAAGAAGATCATCTGACTAAAATAACAGATCAACAAATTGATTCTGTACTTTTAGAAAACTTAGTGGAGCTAAAACACGCTGAGAAGTTTAACACGCTTATTATTCAAGATATAGGTGGACGAATGAAACCAGCGCACACCTTTGCTTCTGAACTAGTGCGAAAAGTATTTCATGATGAAAATTTTAATGGGATAGAGCCTAGCCAAGTCTTTTTATCTATCATAGAAAATTCAAAACTTTGGTTTAATGTTCCTTTTATATATTTAGAAAAAGGGAATACAGAAATTAGAGAAATTTTAGGTGTAGATGAAAATACTACACATGCAGCCCTGGCAGATTTTTATGAAGGAACACAATCAAAAATAAGTGAATATGTTGTAGATGCGCAAAAGAAAAATGTTCAAAATAAATTTGAAAAAGACGTCATTAAAATAGATAGAAGAATCTACTTGTTTTCCCAAGCATTGAGTCTGAGTGTTTTGAGAATTTATCCAAAATTAAATGATGAAAACAATAAATGGGTCTCATATCCTGAGGGATCAAGAGCTAATTACACTGGAAAAGATTCCTTATTTGTAAGACAATCGTTACCCATTTATATCCGTTTTTTACAGGATGCAAAAAAAACTAATAATTATACAGAAGCTAATAAGATATTAGAAGGGATTAAAAAGTTTCAACAAAAATATGGTGCAGAAGTATATCCCAACAAAGAAAAAATAGATCTTGAAATAACCTACAATAAATATCAAATCTTTAAAAAACTCGCCAAGTATTATGGATACGTAAGTGTGTTTCTAATCTTTTTTGTGATTCTTCAAATTTTTAATGACAAAAAATGGATTGGACTTGTTGTAAAAATCTTGATTGGAATAACAATTCTTTTATTTGGCATGCATGTATTAGGGCTATTTAGTCGTTGGTATATTAGTGGAAATGCACCATGGAGTAATGCTTATGAATCTATTATTTATGTTGCTTGGGCCACCATGTTATTTGGTTTAGCTTTTGGAAGAAAATCATCATTAACAATTGCAGCTACTACTTTCTTGACGGCTGTTATTTTAGCATTTGCTCACCAAAATTGGTTAGATCCAGAAATTGCAAACCTTCAACCCGTATTAAATTCTTGGTGGTTGTTAGTTCATGTTTCAATTATTGTTGCAAGTTATGGTCCTTTTTCTTTAGGAATGATTTTAGGAATAGTAGCTCTATTCTTAACTGTTTTTACTTCAGAAAAGAATAAGAAAAAAATGGATTTAAATATAAAAGAAATTACCACTATTAATGAAATGGCTTTAACCATAGGTTTAATTATGTTAACTATAGGTAATTTCTTAGGCGGTATGTGGGCAAATGAAAGCTGGGGACGTTATTGGGGATGGGATCCAAAAGAAACATGGGCATTGGTGTCTATAATGGTTTATGCGTTTGTACTACACATGCGATTGATACCTGGCTTAAGAAGTAAATACACTTTTAATCTATGGTCAGTTATTGCTTATGGAGCCATAATGATGACTTATTTTGGGGTAAATTTCTATTTATCTGGACTGCATTCATATGCTAGTGGAGATCAAGTAATTACTCCAAATTCTGTTTATTATTCTATAGGGTTTATAACTATACTAGGATTAGCTGCGTGGTTTAAACATCGAAAATTTTACAAAAAATAAAAGAAAAGTGTACTTTAGCAACCACATAAAAAAGAATATATGTTTCATAAAAATATAAAATTAGTTTTAGCCTTTTTGACCATAGTTTGGTCTGTCTTTGAATTTTGGCAAGGTCATATTGGGAATGGAATAGCGATTCTATTTCTAACAGGAATGTTTATCTTATTGTACTTCAAAAATGAATTTATTTTATTGTCATTTTTACAATTGAGAAAACAAAACTTCCCGGCTGCTCAGAAATGGCTATCCTATATTAAAAATCCAAGTGCAGCACTAACCCAAAAACAAGAAGGATATTACAATTATTTACATGGTATTATGCTTTCTCAAACAAACATGACTCAAGCAGAGAAATTCTTGCGTAAAGCTGTTAGATTAGGATTAGCAATGGATCACGATTTAGCAATGGCAAAACTTCAATTAGCTGGTATCGCCATGACAAAAAGAAGAAAGCGAGAAGCCACAACTTTAATGGCTGAAGCAAAAAAACTTGACAAACATGGAATGCTGAAAGAACAAATGCAAATGATGAAACAGCAAATGAAGAAAATTTAATTTATCCACTAAAAAACTCCTGAAAACCAGGAGTTTTTTTATTCTATGTATTTTTTAATAAAACTACTTTAATCTGTTAATTGTCAGATCTGTAGTATACTCTAAGATATATAACCCTTTATTTGAAGTTGTTTTAAATAAATCTTTTGTGTAGTCAAACTTACTCTCTAGTCTATAGGAAGTTCCGTTCTTAAATGTTTGTTTTAACTTGTTTCCTGAAGCTAATCGCATCCCAACATCATAAACAATATCAAATCCTTTTGTAGCATAATAAGAAGGATACACATGATTTTTACTTAAATATTGTTGATTAAATAGTTGGATTTCTGGAGAACTTTCTTCAGTAAAAGTGTCACTAGTAAATGTAAAACCTAGTTTTGCTAATTTATTATTATCTATTCTATCAAATTGAGTGGATTTAAAAATACCAAAAACCTTTATTACAGTATCTTCAGGTAAAATTTGCATTTCTGGCTCATCACTTTCTTTTTCTTCCTCCTCTTCATCTTCTTCTTCCTCCTCTTCTTCTTCTGGATCTTCTACTGGCAAACTAATGAGGCTATTTATAACATCTGAAGAGATTACTCTATTATCAGTGGCTAAGACCACCCAATTACCAACTTCGGCCTTTAAAGCATTGATAACATAGTCTTTTCTAATATATCCTAAATTTGGATAAATTATTTGGACCTCATTAATGGAATCATGTAAAAGTAATCTAGATTTTATAAGATCGCTATTTCTAATGGAAGTGGTTGAACTGTCACCAATAATTAAAATATTTTCACTTCCATAATTATCATAAATGTGTTCAATTAAAGCCTCTTGATGGACTTCTCTATCTGCAAAGGTCTTAATTATTTTTGAAGACTTAAAGCTAGTTTGTTTTTTTGAATATACAGGAAAAACTACTGTAGTACCCGATCTAACTGCTACTTTAGGAACTTCTTCAGAGTATAATGGACCAATGATTACATCTGTATTACTAAAATCTGTTGCAGCTAAAATTGAATCTAATTTAGTATCCTTTCTTCCTGTATCAAAAACAGAAAGCTCTATATCTATTCCTAATTTTACTAAAGAATCAACTGCCATAGATGCTCCTAAGTAAATATCTGTTGTAATATTGGCTAACCTGTTGTTCTTAAAAATATCTTTAGCATCAATAGTATCATATTCAATGGCTCTGAAAGGAAGCATCATTGCCAGTTTTAAACTAGAATTTTCTTGAATAGTATCTCTGTATATTAAAAAATTATTTTCTTCTTCAATTGGTTTAATTTTTAATAACATATCCAATTGTAATCCAGAGATGTCCAGCAATGGATTTAAAATCTTTAATTCTTCTTCTGAAACGTTGTAAGCACGCGTTAAGCTGTAATATGTATCTCCCTTAGCAACTTTGTGTATCACAAAAGTATTTACTAATGTATCTTTTACAGGAGCGCTATTTTTAGTATTAATACTATCATTTATTTTTACTAAAATATCGTTAACTGTAGGTGACTTATACTCATTATTGGGTATAATAATAAGAGTTTCTGGTGCTGGTTTTCTTCCAGTACCAGGATTTAAACGCACCAACTCTTTGGTTTTAACACCTATTCGTTTTGCAATAATTTTTAATGTTTCACCTTTTTTTACAGTATAGGATAGGTATTTTTTTTGTTGAGCACACGATGTGCCTATCACTACAAAAAATAAGATGATGATAATTTTAAATTCTCTCATATAGTTATTCCCATTCTATAGTTGCAGGAGGTTTTGAACTGATATCATAGACTACTCTGTTCACACCTTTAACTTTATTTATAATTTGATTTGAAGTTTTTTGCAAAAATTCATAAGGTAAATTAACCCAATCGGCAGTCATACCATCTGTACTTTCAACGGCTCTTAACGCTACTACTTTTTCATAGGTTCTTTCATCTCCCATTACCCCAACAGAATTAACTGGTAATAAGATAGCACCCGCCTGCCAAACTTTGTTATATAACCCACTTTCTTTTAATCCATTTATAAAAATAGCATCAACTTCCTGTAAGATTGAAACTTTCTCTTCGGTAATATCTCCTAGAATTCTAATCGCTAAACCTGGTCCTGGAAATGGATGTCTTCCTAATAGTTCTGCATCAATTCCCATGGAGGCACCAACTCTTCTTACCTCATCTTTAAAAATCATACGCAAAGGCTCCACTATTTTTAATTTCATAAAATCTGGCAAACCTCCTACGTTATGATGGCTTTTTATAGTTGCTGATGGGCCCCCATTAACTGAAACTGATTCTATCACATCTGGATATATAGTTCCTTGGGCTAACCATTTTACGTTTTCAATTTTATGAGCTTCATCATCAAAAACTTCAATAAATGCATTTCCAATTGCTTTTCTTTTTTTCTCAGGATCTGACAACCCTTTTAAAGCATTCAAAAAGCGTGCCGATGCATCTACACCTTTAACGTTTAATCCCATACCTTCGTATTGATGAAGTACACTTTCAAACTCATCTTTACGCAACAATCCATTGTTTACAAAAATACAATAGAGATTCTCACCTATTGCCTTGTGTAATAAAACCGCTGCCACAGAGGAATCTACCCCTCCAGAGAGTCCTAAGACAACTTTGTCATTACCTACTGTTTGCTTAATATTAGCTACGGTTGTTTCTACAAATGAATTTGGAGTCCATGTTTGTTCTACACCAGCAATTTTTACTAAAAAATTTTCTAGTAATTGTTTACCATCAGTTGAATGATAAACTTCTGGATGAAACTGAATAGCATAGGTGTTTTCACCTTCAATTCTAAAAGCTGCGTTCTCCACATCCGCTGTACTAGCCAAATGAATTGCATTTGTTGGTAATTCTTTGATGGTGTCTGAATGACTCATCCAAACCTGACTTCCTTCAGAGATGTTAGAGAAAAAAATTTCATTGTCTTTGATAAAAGATAAATTAGCTCTTCCATATTCTCTGGTATTTGATGGAGCTACTTTACCACCAGAAAAATGAGCTAAATACTGAGCTCCATAACAAACAGCTAATATGGGTTTTTTACCTCTAATTTTTGATAAATCTGGGTGCGGAGCATCATCAGCTCTTACAGATGAGGGACTACCGGATAAAATGACTGCCTTAAAATCGCTTGTATTTTTGGGTTGTTTGTTGTAAGGATGAATTTCACAATAAATATTCAACTCTCTTACTCTTCTCGCTATTAGTTGAGTGTATTGCGATCCGAAATCTAAAATAAGTACCTGGTGTTGTTGCATGTGCAAAAATAGTACTTCAATTTAGAAAAGAAAACTTTGTGTTTATAAATTTTACAATTTAATATCTGTAAACTATCGCATTAATATTCATACCAGCACCAACAGATGCTAAAATGATTACATCTCCTCTTTTTACTGATTGATTTTCTAAATTTCCTTTAATTACTAAATCTAATAAAGTAGGGACAGTAGCCACAGAACTATTCCCCAACTTGTGAATTATCATAGGCATCACGCCATCAGGAACTGGTTTTTTATACAATCTAAAAAAACGTTTAATAATAGCTTCATCCATTTTTTCATTGGCTTGATGAATAAATATTTTTTTAACCTCATCAATAGCAATTCCAGTCTTATCTAGTGCAATTTTCATTGCATTTGGCACATTATTTAATGCAAACTCATAAATTTTTCTTCCATGCATTTTTATGTACCGAACATCTGGATCTTGTTGTTGTTCAAAGGATTTTCCAAAAAATAAATGATAGGCTTCGTCCTTGGAAAAAGTTTGAGAAGCATGTCCAATAATACCAGAATTTTGTCCTTCATTCTTTTCAACAACACAGGCTCCTGCTCCATCACTATAAATCATAGAGTCTCTATCAAATTTATCGACAACTCTAGATAGCGTCTCAGCTCCAATCACCAACACCTTTGTTGCAATACCTGATTTTATAAATGCTTGTGCTTGTATAACTCCTTCTATCCAACCTGGACAACCAAATAAAATATCGTATGCTACACAATTAGGGTTTTGTATTCCTAATCTATATTTCACTCTAGTTGCTAAGCTAGGTAGCATATCACTTTGAATAGCATCTGTTTTAACATCTCCAAAATTATGAGCCAGTATAATATAATCTAGCTCTTCTGGATTGATACCTGCATCATCAATTGCTTTCTGTGCTGCAAAAAAACCTAGATCTGAAGTATTGTATTCAGAGACCGCATATCTTCTTTCCTCAATTCCTGTGATGGCTTTAAACTTTTCAATTATAATATCATTTTTATTTGGTATTTCAGAACCATCAGCATTTAAAAAAAGATTCGATAAAAACTCTTTATTTTCTTTTTTTATCTCAGGAATGTAAGATCCTGTTCCAGTTATGAGTGAAGATATCATGTTTAAAGTTATATTTAAGACTTCAATAAACTACTTTTATTTGAAATCAAATTTTGATTAGTGTTTTTTTTACGATGTTCAGTCTATCGTAAAATTATAAATGAGATTTAAATTAAAACAAATATAGGCATTATAGAAAAGTAATAAACTTTACTAATTGAGAGTATCTTAAAAGTTTTAGAAATAATTATAGGTAAGAACTATCAAAAGAAAAGGGTAATAAAGAAGCAATAGAAGGTGTTTTTACGACAGAACCTACTTCTCCCATAAAAATAACCTCTACATCCTTACCTTGTTTGACTTCATATTCAAACAGTGTTTGTCTGCAAGCACCGCATGGTCCTACTGGTCTATCAAGTTTTTTATTAGAAGAAATAGCAGCTATAGCTATTTTTTTTACTTTTTTATTAGGAAAAGAAGAACTAGCCTTCCAAATAGCTACTCGTTCCGCACACATACCAGATGGATAGGCTGCATTTTCTTGATTGTTTCCTGTAATTATGGTATCATCTTCCATTAAAAGAGCTGCACCAACACTAAATTTGGAGTAAGGGGCATAGGCTCCTTTGGTAGCTTTTACGGCAAATTTCATAAGAGTTTGGTCATCATCAGACAATTGATTGATGTCTTCAAATAATAGTGCAGAAGTACCTAAATTAATTTTTTTCATTAAGAATCGATTCTTTTGAAAAAACTAAGGTACTAATAATCATCGTAAATTTCTCCTAAGTCAAAAGATAAAGAAAATCGTAGGGAGTTCTCTAATGGGTTGTTCACATCAGATGAATTGATTAAGTAGGACAAATCTACATTCAATGCATTCGTTTTAAATCCGGCCCCCATCGTGAAAAATTTTCTATTTCCTTTATTTTCAGCCTCGTGAAAATACCCTAGACGCAATGCAAATGCATCATTATAAAGATATTCTGCACCTAGTGCATAAGTAACTTCTTCTAATTCTTCACTAAAGCCTCCTTCTGCATCACCAAATGAACTAAAAATACCTGATATAAATCCTTTATCTTGATCAGAACCATCTTCTTGTGGAGAAGGAACTAATAGTTTTGTAAATTCAGTATTAATACTTAAAATATTATAGTCATCTAAAATAAAATCAAACCCACCTCCTAGTTTTAGGTTGGTAGGAATAAAATCTTCTTCTCCAGGAACATAAGATACTTTTGGTCCAATATTAGCAATGTTAAAACCAATTCTATAGCGACCATTAAAATTTCCATAATTTTCTTCGTATGATTGATAGTAACCAGAAACATCTACGGCAAAAGAATTAATGGGTTGTAGTGTTGAATTTGTTCCAGTAAATGCTAAGTTAGATCTAAAGTATCGACCACTAACACCCATCGAAAATGTTTCACTTAATTTTAATGCATAGGTTCCTGACAAAGCAAATTCATTTGGATTGATAGTACCATTTGGGTTTCCAGCTCCATCTGTTAAATCTATTTGACCCAATGAAAAATATCTAAACTCAGCACCCCAAGCAGAGTTTTCACTGAATCTGTTTATATATGAAGCACTTCCAACAAAAATGTCATCTGTTAAATTTCTTAGCCATGGAGAATAGTTTATCCCAATGAGAACTTGCTGTCCACTAAATGCAATTTTAGACGGATTATGAAAAAGAGAACTCGCATCAGCTGAGGTAGAAACTCCTATATCTCCCATAGCACCAGCTCTTGCATCTGGTATAATTAATAAAAATGGTGTAGCTGTTGTAATTCCATTGGTAGTTTGTGCAGACAAACCAAGAATACTTGACATGCAAATGATGAATAATACCCCTATTTTCTTCATAAATATATTTTTGTTCTTTATTATAAACGTAAATATCGTAATTTATTATAGTATGACAAGTTTTTCATACTTTTCTGACGATATATTACTAATTGTTGACGTTACTTTTAGTTTATAAATATAAACCCCTTTTCCTAATTTATTTCCAAAATCATCTAAACCATTCCAAACAATATTTCGAACTAAATTACCATTAGTTTGAACTTGTTGATTGATTGTTTTTATAAGTTTTCCAGATACGGTAAATATCTGAACCTGAACTTCTAACGGTTCGTTGGGTTTGTTATGATTAAACCAAAATTCTGTGTAATTCACAAAAGGGTTAGGATAATTTAATACGTTGTCTAATGTGATACTAGCATCACTAACTACCACAAAATTTAGAATAGTTTCTGAAGAATTATTATAGGTATCCCATGCCTTTAATTTTAAAGTGTGTGGCCCTACAGATAAATCTCTTAATCGGTATATAACTTTTCCTTTTGTAAAATCATCTAATTCAGTTTGATAAAAATCATTCATAATGATTGGATTAGATTCATCTCCATCCAAAATACCAACTATATCGTGATCTACAGCTGTTAAAGATGTATTAATACCACTTAAATCAGATAGTTTTGCAATTAGATTTGGAGAAGCATTTGTGTTTGCACCATCAAGAAATGATTCATCATTCATAAATAATTGGATTTCTGGTCCTAAAGTATCTTCAGGTGCATTTTCGTTTATTCCTCCAACAATGATAGCATTATTAAACCCTGCTTTGTCTAATTCATTATTAGAAACATAAAAACTCAACTTTCCATTTCCATAGGCTACTCTTACATCTCTAGGAACAATAAATTCAAAGTTAAAGTTTCCGTTTTCTATGCTAGCTAATCCTCTAAATAGTTTACTTTCCTGTGAGTCAAAGGTGTTAACTATTCCAAATCCGTCATTATCTAGAGTAACCTTGTCAATCGGTTTATCAAAAACTGTTGTCGATAAATTTCCATTAAAATCTGATAAAGTATTGTCTAAATAATCAGTTACTACTCCTTCAAAACGAACCTTAGAAAGAGCTTTTAATGTATCTAAAGATTGTGTTATCTCTATACCATTCATTTTGGTAATCTTCACGTTGGGTTTAGGAATTGCAAGTTTCTTTACTGGATCACCAAAATAATAAATAAAGAATTTTTGACGATCTGAAAAATTGTTTTTTGTTTTAACTAAAGATTCTGAAATTGATAATTCTTCATTATCAAATTGAAGTAAAGTAGCTATTAATTTTTTATTAAAAGCTTGTCCAACACTAATAAATACCTCTCTAGTAGTTGTAATCATGGAAGCAGCACCCCCTCTAGTATTCCAGAAGGTAAATTCACCTGCAGATGTTCTTTGTGGATTATCAAACCTAGAAAAACTACAGGTAACCGTTATAAAAAGGGGCAGCGTGTTTTCATTCACAAAACCTTTTATCTGTGGTACATCTAAAAATCTCTCCTGAGCAAACCCATTCTCTCCTCCATGTCCAAAATAATCAAAAACTAAAGTACCGGTTTCTACGGCTGAGGTTATTGAACTTTTAACACTAGGATATCGTTCTCCTCCAGATGAATTTTGTTGAACATACGAGTCTGCATATATTTTATTGACATTAAAAACTGGTTTATTTTCTTTGATGTCGTCTGCAATAATTTCTACACCGGATTGAATAGTACTATCTACATCCTTATCTATATCATCTGCAACCAACGTAATTGTATTTCTCCAATCTCCGTAAGAATCCAAATTGTAATCTCTTAGTATTTTATCAACTACTTCAGAAGCTTGTTGTTGCGTAGATACTGGTATTCTTCCTGTAGCCACATCCATTGAATGGTTAGAAGACATGGTGCCCTCATTCTCTTCTAACATTGCAAAAAAATCATCTGTAACATATGAAGAAGCAAGATTAAAACTTTCACTTGCTAAATACACTGGAACTACATTGTTATTTGAGGCGATTCTGTCTTTGTAATCATAGGAAGCGTCTCCAAAAAAACACACAAATTTCAATTTAGTTGAATCTGAAGAATTTGTGTTATAAATATGCCTTATAAAATCTCTAATACCTGTAATATCTTTACTTCCTGATGAAAACTCATTGTAAATTTCATCTAATAAAACCACCTTGGCTGTTAATTCTGAATTTTCTATGTGATAATTTGCTATTCTTTGAGCCTGTTCTAAAAATTCACTAGTAGTTATTATAAGGTAATTAATATCTTTGAGTGCATGCAAATTTTGATTTTCTATGCTGGCATTAGATACTGTTTCTGGAGTGTAATAATCATTTTCACTCACTACAATATATTCTTTTAAATCTCCTCCAACAGCCTTAAATGAGAAATTTGTAGATGAAGAAGACTCATTGGCTATCATGGTTACATTTGTATGATCTGTAACTTCCCAAATTTGATAAATGTTTTGAGAATTCTGTAGTTGATATTCAACGATTCCAGAGGTATTTGCTGCACTAAAATTTCTGAATGAAAATTGTAATCCGTCAGAAATTAACTGTTTTTTTCCAGAAATTTCAATAAAATCTAGATAGGCTCTGGCAGACGGGTTCCCTCCGTTATCATAATCTAAAAGAACCGATACAGTAGATGAGGTAGTTGAAAAATTTTCTGATCCAATTCTATCGGATGCCATATTATTACTATCTGAACTAATTGCTAAAAAATTTAGTGAAAAAAGTTCCTGTGAATTCACATTCACTTTCATAGAAGATGTAAGTCCTGAAACGCCAACAGCTCTAACTCTAATTTTTAATGATTCGTTCTGAACTGCATTTGGAAATGGTATCTCAAAGGTTTGTTGATTTTCTAAGCTAAATTCCTCTCCGAGCCACCTTCGTCCTGTAGCAAAAAGATTAGATGTTTCGTTTTCATAAAATATATAATCATTAAAAGTAGTTATTTCAGTAACTGGAGTCCCAGAAACAGCTACTGCATTTTGTATTCTTTTCCCATCTTCATTATTTACTGTTATAAAATAATAGGCTTTATCAGAATATATGTTTTGCTTGTGGGTAACTTCTTGCGAGGTTGTGTTTACAGACCAACTATGAGGACCTTTAGCATAAAAAAGAATGTAATCATTTGCATCAAAAGAATTGTCTTCTTCTCCTTCTACAAATAGGGCATTCTCTTGAAGATCATCATATCTAAAGGCTCCATTAGACTCTGGTAATAATTCACCACCATTCCCATAAATATGAATTTTTTTCGGATTTAAGTTATTGGTAGAGATTCCTATTTCCTGAAGAAGTGATTTATCAATTTTAAAAACACCCGTTGTATCTACAGAAAATTTAAACCAATTCCCCTCAGAAAGCACAGAATTAACAACTTGACTATGGATGCCTAGGGAAAACAAAAAAAATAAGTAAACAATAATGTATTTTTTCTTCACAATCATTTTTCAAAGAACGCAAATAATATGGATATATTTTATGTTAAAGATTGATATCTAATAATATTATGAAATCTCAGACGTTAAAAGAGCGTTAACATTGATGTATGAGTTATTAAATATTCTAAATGGTGTTGTGAGAAAACAATTTTATTGTAAATTGCAAAACCTAATAAAACCCTAATATTTTAAATAAAATATGAATAAATTTTTTAGAATAACACTGTTTTTATTCAGTTTGTCTTTACTAATTAGCTGTAATTCAGCTAGGGATAATAAGTCCTCCTTAACGGGTTGGAATTTTAACGACCCTAAATATGGTAGTTATATTAAAGGAACTCCGTTTCAAGGTCAAAAAGTTCCTGATGGAATGGTAGCAGTTGAAGGTGGTAGTTTTACAATGGGTCAAGTTCAAGATGATGTAATGTTTGATTGGAATACTACTCCTCAGCAAATGCATGTTCGTTCTTTTTATTTGGATGAGGCTGAGGTTACTAACTCAGAGTACTTACTTTTTTTAGAAGTAACAAAAGATGTATTTCCTCCAGAGGAAGAAAAATATAAAAATATTTACACCTCGCTATTGCCAGATACATTGGTTTGGAGAAATAGTTTAGGAAATACTGAATTATTGTCTGAAAGCTATTTAAGACATCCTGCTTACTCAGATTACCCTGTGGTTGGTGTTAGTTGGATGCAAGCAGTTCAATATTGTAAATGGAGAACTAGTGCAGTAAACCTAAAAAAACTAATAGATAAAGGGGTATTATCTAATGTGCTAGAAAACGACACCATTAGAAATTTCTTCGATACAGATTTATATTTAGAAAACCCTTACAAATTATTTGACGGAGACTCAACTGTATACAAAAGAGGGCTTCCTGATTACAAAGCAAGAAAAAAAGGAGCTCCTAGACCTGCTAAAGGGTCTTTTACGGGTAGACAAGTAACTTCACAAGATGGTATCTTATCTCAAAAATTTAGACTTCCAACAGAAGTAGAATGGGAATATGCAGCGAAAGCTACAAGTGGAAACAGAGAATACAACAACATTAGAGGTAGAAAAAAATATGCTTGGGATGGTAAGTTTACCAGAGATAAATCTAAACGATATAAAGGAGATCAACTAGCTAACTTCAAACAAAGAAAGGGAAGTTACAGTGGATTGGCTGGATGGTCTGAAGATGGCTCTGATATTCCTATTAAAGTAAAATCATATCCACCAAATGCCTTTGGATTGTATGATATGTCTGGTAATGTGGCTGAATGGGTTGCAGATGTATACAGACCAATTATAGATACTGAGGCCAATGACTTTAATTATTTTAGAGGAAATATTTTTACAAAGAAATTAATAGATTCAAACGGTGATGTTGTAGTCATTGGAGAAACAGGGCAACCTTCAATAAAATATGACACTTTACCTAATGGAAAAATAATTCCTATCGAATTTCCTGGAGAAATTAAATATGTTCCAGTAACTAAAGATGATACCTTCATGAGAAGAAACTACAACACCGCCAACAATCTCGATAAAAATGACGGTGATAAGTTTTCAAATAGATTGTACGATCTTGAGGATGAACAACGTACCAACAAATCTAGAATGTATAACTCTCCAACAATTAGAAAAGATGAGGAAACTGGGAAAGTAAACCAATATGACATTAATAAGCGATCTACACTCATAAGTAATAAAACTAGAGTCCACAAAGGTGGTTCTTGGCAAGATAGAGAGTATTGGTTAGATCCTGCTCAAAGAAGATATCTTCCAGAATACATGTCTACCAATTATATTGGATTCAGATGTGCAACAGATTTATTAGGAACCCTAAGCTTTAAGAAAAAAACAGCTAGAAATCCATCTAGATAATAGCTCACAAAAAAATATATAAACCTCATTGATTCGTTTTCAATGAGGTTTTTTTTATCTTTAACACAATGAATATTGAAGATTTATATAGTTTATACTCTAAAAATTACCTGGTAGACACAGACACCAGAACTATTAGACCAAATTCTATATTTTTTTCTTTGAAAGGAGACAATTTCAATGGAAATGCATTCGTTAAAAAAGCCATAGAACTAGGAGCATCATATTGTGTTATAGATGAAGCCAAATATGAAATTGAAGGCGTTACTATACTCGTTAATAATGTCCTAGAGACATTACAATCTTTAGCTACCTACCACAGACAAAAATTAGGGATTCCAATCATTGGAATTACAGGAAGTAATGGAAAAACTACTACCAAAGAATTAATACTAGCTGTTCTAAAAACACAGTTTAAAGCTACTGCCACGCAAGGAAATTTGAACAATCACATAGGTGTTCCACTCACTTTATTGTCTTTTACAAATGAAACTGAAATTGGTATTGTAGAGATGGGAGCTAATCATCAAAAAGAAATTGAATTTTTAGCTACTATTTGTGAACCAGACTTGGGGTATATTACAAATTTTGGAAAAGCGCACCTAGAGGGGTTTGGAGGGGAAGAAGGAGTCATCAAAGGAAAGTCTGAACTTTATACTTATTTGAAAGAACACAATAAAACGGCCCTCATTAATCCAGAAGATCCAATTCAATTAAAATTAACTAGTTCATTAAATAGTATTGTATTGAATAATGAGATTACTATCAAATCTATTCAACCTTTTTTGACCTTGCAATATCACAATCAAGAAATAAAAACTCAACTGGTTGGAGCCTATAACGAAACCAATATAAAAGCCGCCATCTCTATTGGAGAATATTATGGTATCACTGAAAGTAATATTATTGCTGCTATAGAAGGTTATCACCCTACTAACAATAGATCAGAACTCATTAAAAAGAAGAGTAACACCCTGCTTCTGGATGCTTATAATGCCAATCCTACGAGTACTTTAGTAGCATTAGATAATTTTAACTCCATAAAACACAGCTCTAAAGTTGCCATCTTAGGAGATATGTTTGAGCTGGGTGATTATGCCTTTGATGAACATCAAAAAATAGTGACGTATTGCAAAACGTTAGATATTCATCGATGTATTTTTGTTGGTAAAGAATTCTATAAAACTAACGCTTCAGAGAAGTATGAAAATTTCGAAAAACTGAAGACTGAAATTACAAAGTCTCCACTGAAAAATAGCTATGTTTTAATCAAAGGATCTAGAGGAATGTTTTTAGAGAGACTTTTGGAGGTAATTAATTGATGTTTTGTTTATGATATTCTAACAGATTATCAATAGGTCTTTGAATAACATCAGTAATTACTAATCCATTTTTATCGGCAACATCATCTAATATTTCTCTAAAATAATGAGCAATCGATCCAATAAAGTAAATAGGAGTATCTGAACTTAATTGATACGGTAAGATTCTGTATTTAAAGAATTTTTCAAACCCCTTTTTCATTAACCTTCTTACGTATTTTTCATCTTTAAAATCAAACATAAACTTAGCAAAAGAGGCTAAATACATATTTGGGTTTTGTTCCTTGTATAAATTTGTTTTTATGGCATCTGGATCTAACTCAAATTCATTTTCAAATTTTTCAACCATATACTTTGGCATCAATCCATAGAAATAATCTCGTATCAATCGTTTCCCAAAATAGTTTCCACTCGCTTCGTCCATTAATACATATCCTAACGAAGGAACTTGCATTTGCATAAATTCACCATCAAAGTAACAACTGTTAGAACCAGTTCCTAGAATACAAACCAATGCAGGAGCGTTTCCTGAGGCGGCGTAGACAGCTGCTAACATATCTTCCTCTATGGTAATGGCGGCATTTTTAAAAATTGCTTCCATCACCTCTTTTAAAATGGCACAGGCTTTTGGAGTTCCACAAC
>Ga0208964_1000531_pt1 | contig 19796 bp, 10 predicted proteins | sample AOAMet1_08_M0_20_2_FD_188227 | JGI IMG/M metagenome (GOLD analysis project Ga0208964, IMG submission 188227) | Ammonia-oxidizing marine microbial communities from Monterey Bay, California, USA - CAN11_08_M0_20 (SPAdes) | ecosystem: Environmental > Aquatic > Marine > Intertidal zone | place... | reverse complement strand
ATCCGGCTCTAACCCATCTACTTCGAGTAGCTCTCGCAAGCGAGGCCCCTGTTGCTTTCTTGCCGGTTGAACCATTCCTTTGATCATTACCCCGGCACGCAACTCATACTTCTCGATCATCGTTCCAGGAACAAATGGATCGCTTCTCTCACGAGAATAATTATTTTCAGAACTTCTTAAAAAACCGTATCCGTTAGGATGAAGTTCCAAGAGGCCAATTCCTTCGCTTAGCTCTGCATCATCGAACTCGACCGGTTCATTGCTTCGCTTTTGTCCGCCACGTCGACCGCCACGGGAATTATTTTTCTGGCCTCTGTAGTTGCCGTTACGATTTCCACCGCCGCCCGAATTTCCGCCGCCGCCCGAATTTCCACCGGAGCGACGACGCCGACTTGACCGACCGCCTCCTCCGCTGTTTCCACCGGAGCGATTATTATTGTTCGAAGAACCTCGGTTCCGCCCGCGTTGGCGACCACCTTCTGAAGAACTCGAACCCCCATCTCCATCGTTCCCGCTACTCGACGACGAATCACTTCGATCCGAATTGCCTTGAGAAGATTCACCACCGGAGGAAGCCTTTTTGGGCGACCGCCTAGGTCGGGATGGTTTAGATTCAGACCGAGAGTCGTCACTAGAAGTTGGGGAATCGTTTGCCGATGAACTTTTCGTACCGGAACGAGAACTTTTCTTTGCCATAAAGCACCTAATATTTGTCGTGCCGAAACGGCACCGAATGTCTGTTTGATTGTGGCCCTTAAAAATTGTGGCCACTGGAAACAGGAAACTTTCTACGGAGTTGAATCAAACGATTCTGTGAAAAAACGCGACCTCAAGTAACAGAATTAAAGCGGTTACGAGTTCGAGGACGCTTCCTTTGCATGCTCAAATTAGTTCGTGCGATAGAGTTTGCTGCCATCCGAAACAACCAACTCGCTGAACAATGATCAAAGTTCTCTCAACCAATTACTCAGGTAAAGCAAACCGGCGACGACTTTGGTTTTTCAATGAATCCAAAGAAAAATCCAATTCGAGCCATCACAGTGAAACCATCAGCCCTTGTGAGTTCCAAACTCGCATGTTCTCAAATCAACAACGAAAGTCAAAGAGACATGCCAGAGAAAGATACCTGAATCCGTCAGGTAAAAGGGTTGAAGTAAGTACCCCTGCATTAACCGTTCTCGCTGAAAACAGCCGAAAACTTGATCTGCTCAAAGTGTTGACGAAAGAGTGCATGCTGTCAAGCAGAAATTAAAAAATTACCCAATTTTCCATCCGCCACGAAATGCCGATATATAAGCAAAATAAGTAATTTGAGAACTGAAAAACCCAAATAATCGGCAAGGTTTATTAACTTACTCACCCTTTAATGCCGATTCCGATGACATGTACCCGTGTTTTAACGATTACGTGTTGGACGTCACCTCATGAAAATTAATCCTGTAACAAATATTCAGAAACCAGCTCTCTGGATTCCCTCCTTTACACGGTTAGTGACTGTCTCCATTTTGGTTTCTCTATTCTTGACTTGCGCCTCAGTTCAGGCTCAGCAAACAATCCAATGGGAAACTAAATTAGAACGTGCTCAGCAACTCGCCAAACAACAAAACAAATTAGTTCTCCTGCACTTCACGGCCACCTGGTCCCTACCTTGCCGGAACTTAGCCAACTTCGTGCACGCCGAATCCCGGGTTCGAAGCGCTTTCCGTGAAAACGTCATTGCAGTCAAAATTGATGTCGACCAAAACCCCGAACTCGTCGCACGATACGAAGTCCCATCTGTTCCCTTTGAAGTCATCTTAACGGCGGACAAGAAAATCGTTTCGAAACGCAAAAGTCCCGACAATAGTTCTGCCTACTATAAAATGGTCACTGAGTGGGCAGTGCTTCTTAACGACGCCAGTAAAGTGAAACATGCGATCGCCGATCTGCAAAACTTAGACACCACACAAAAACCAAAATTCCAGGGACAGGCAACGTCATTTTCCCCCTCCGCGCCGAAACACTTATCACCCAGTCACTCACCCGAATCAGCAAGACTCAAACGACGTTCGGAAAATTCAACCTTTGCCGCACCCAATCTTACGGGGCAAGTGAGCAGTAAACCGATTAAGGATGACCTCTCAGCAGGCGAGACTAAGTCATCCAATCCCGCCCCTCTCGGCCTCGCCTTACCAGCTCATCAAGTACCCGAAAATAACAGCGCTTTCAGTGGACCAAACTACAGAAAATTAGCATCCAAAGATCAGCAACAGCAGGGCTTTATTCAAGTTCCCACGGGACAGGTGAAGAAAAACCCCTTCTTCGTTGCACCGACAAAGCCCGCCACACCTTTGGCCACAGAAGTTGCTACACCGAAGCCCGAACAAACAAACGATTCAAGTCCGCCAAAATTCAAGCTTCCCACACCGAAGCCAAATGCACCAACGGCGGGGTCCCAATTTACCCTGGACATGACTCCTAAGCCTCTCCCAATCAACAAACCAATGATTGACAGCAAGAAGCCGACCAACAATGATTTTCGCCCTCCGAATCCGCCCCAGCTCACTGATCGTCCACCGGTAAAACCTGCGAGCCCAAATGTTAATTTGCCCAAGCCAAAATTTGAAAATCAATTTAAGCCTTCTAAGACAACCCTAAAATCTCCAACTATTTCTCCTACAGAAATGCTCGCCGATTCGGCAAGCCCAGTGAAAAAAAACCCTGATGGGAAAAAGGATGCGTCGATTACTCCGGCCTATGCGTTAAGAGGAAAATGCCCCGTCTCTTTGCTTTCGCAGGGCAAATGGGTGAACGGCGATCCGCAATGGGGCTGCGTCCACCGAAACCAAGTTTACATATTTAGTTCAGAGCTGAACTTAACCCGATTCAAAAAAAACCCCGAGGCCTACAGCCCCATTTTGGCTGGCTTTGATCCCGTCGTCTTCCATGAAACTGGAAAACTAACAACCGGACTCCTCAACCATGGTGTGTTTATGGGAGAAGCTCCGAATCAACGAATCATCCTTTTTAGTGATGCCCAGACACGTACTCGATTCCAAACATCCCCCAAACAGTATTTGGAAACCGTGCGTCAGGCCATGGAACAAACGGACTCGGTCAATCGCTTCAGACGCTAGACTGCTCTTGAACGAAAATTAAGTACGGGCATTGAGGGGTTTTGGACCCTAGGCGGCACGTCGTTTTCGATTCGTTTCGATCCGCCGCAACCGCTGATTGCGTTTAAACTCCGCCAGTTCAATTTCAGACATCTTTTCACCCGTGTCCGGGTGGAATCCGGTCAATTCAGCTAACTCGACCTTTACCGCTGTGGTCAACATGTGATGCATCTTTTGCATCGCTTTGGTGACCGGAGCACCATCCATCACCCTGTGATCAAACGTCATCACTATCTTGCTGACGCCTTTCTTAGGAAATGGGTCCACTCCCAGGGTGGTAGTTGCCGGCCCCAAGTGATGCGAAACTCCGTAACATCCTTTATTCCCAGAAATACTCATTCCAAACGTGCCCATATGACTGGCCCGCTTCTTAGGCCATAAATTAGCAAGTGCCCACCAGGCAAAACGACGGGCAAAACGAGGGGCCTTCGCGAAATTTATTTGGTGACGAAACTGTTTAATCTCCGAAATCGGCGCTCGCCGGTAATGATCGAACTGCTCTTGCAACTCGACTAATGTACTCTCTTCCGGTGAATTAAATCTAGCAAAAAAGAGACGTTCCTCACCTTCATATTCCCGCGCGATGGTCATCATGCAGACATTCTTGTCGTGCTCGTAAAGATGGCTCCAAGGGAAACCGACATACGCACGACGGAGATTAGCATCGCGTTTACAAACGATGGCATAAGCCTTCATGTACAGAACGTTCCATGAAATCTTCGGACGGCTATGCCGACGAAATTTTGCCACCAAGCCGGCATCTTGATCCGCGACGAAACCCGCAAGCGGAGTCTTATTGGCGACATGAATGATGTCTTCTACTAACCGCCGCCCGTTCGAGAACTTGATACGTTTTCCCATCGTCCACTACCAGACATTTCAACCTTGATACGCCGTTCTCGCCCTCAGCTTGCGAGCAGTCAGATCCATCTGACTTTGGTGAAATTTTTACATCTCGCCGGTGTTTCAACAACCTCGCTTTTCTAAGGAAAAAACCAAGGACAAAACGCGAAAATCACCAGCCATGAGCCAGCTAGCACTGAAGCCACTGGTTCGCCAACCTAAAAATAAGCCCAGAATCCTTCGCATTCAGTCAACCCTGCGACAGAAGACATCCGTCACAGGCCCTGTTCAGCTAAACCGATTTGACTTCAACAGATTTAAATACAGTGCTAACCACCTCAAAACCAAGCCGTTGATACAGTCTCAACGCCCCGGTGTTCTTTTCGGTAACTTCTAAGGTCACGATCTTAATACCGCTGGCCTGAAATCCCTTGAGAGAGTTGCGGACAATTGCCGACCCCACTCCCATCCCACGATGGTCTCGCGCCACGCCTATATTCTGAATGGCTCCCACATCTAACTTCTCTCTAAGCCCCTGGACCGTACCGCAATATTCGAGCCTGCCAGAATTTGAGTTTCGGTGGGTCGCCAGCCACGTCGACTGAGGAACAAAACCCTGCCGATTACTGATCTCTTTCATGAGTCGTAGACACCCGTCCGCGGCTCCAAGACAGGGAAACACATTCGCGTCCAACTCGTTCCGGAAGCTTCTATACTTCGCTTCCGCATGCGCGTTTAAGAGTTCCGGACACCAAGGCAAAAGCTCGTAGCCCTCTGGCAGCACCGAATCACTGAATTGTGCATCTCGCAAATCAAATTGCATTCGGTATCGTTTAAAAAACACGACGGGCATTTACTGCTACTCGACACAAAACCGGGGATTAAGATATCGCGATTACCACGTCCACACTCTGAAGACTATTAGGACGGGACTATTCCATTTAACCAATCACGCGAGGCGGAAGCAACACGGGAGCTCAACTCGGTAATCCACGCAACAGAATATTAGCTCACCAACAAAAGACAGTTGCCGTTCCACTCCACCGCAAAAACAACCCGCCTAAACCGAGCAACAAAAAATTCGAACGAACTCCGGTTCTGCGAACTTGTTAAATTAGTCAATACAAGTGACAATACGTCCAACCAAGCTAAGCCTGCTTAGTTTATTCAAGACTTTCAGATTCGTTGTTCTAGTGAAAGACTGTCGTGCTCGGCAAATTGATTTTTCTTTTCATTGCGGTGCCTCTAGCTGACCTCGCCTTGCTGGTTTGGATGTCTTCTTACACCGGATTGGCATTTTCGATTTCTATCGTAGTGGTTTCAGGAATCATTGGTGCTATTTTAGCAAAGCGATCAGTCAATTCTGTTTTTTCAAAGATCAAGAGAAATTTTGCAAGTGGTCAAATTTCACCGGACCTACTTACTGATGGAGCAATGATACTGTTCGCTGCAGGACTGCTGCTGACCCCTGGGTTTCTGACGGACGCCTTTGGCCTCTCAGTATTGATCCCTCAAACTCGGCGTTGGTACAGAATCATTCTCGCCCGATGGTTTAAACAGAGCGTCAACTTCCGTTACGTACAGATGCCAGTGCCCGCTGAAGAAAACACCGTGGACGGTGACGTGGTTAATAAATCGGAACCGACCGATACTGCAGAGCCCCGGCGGATCAAGTCGGGCGAATTGCTTCCGTAACGCGGTTGCCCAACATCGCACCACTGATTTAACAATCGGTGCAAGTTCAGGCAAATCGCAATTCCCTACATTTCGCGGCCATACTGTTCGCAGCTAATCAATTGAAATCAGGGGCGTTTGGCGATTCAGTGTACAAACCTGGCTCATCAATGCCGTCGCCGTCCCAATCACCGACGATCGGTTGGTCCTGAGAACCGCCCATTTCGAAGGTTTGATCGGCAGCGTCGATTTCATGATTTCCGTTGGAATCAATGATCCACAATCCACTACGGTAGACTGCAATTTCTTCAACACCGTTCCCATCAAAATCACCCACCACGGGCAAGTCTCCAGACCGCCCATAATTTACGCTTAATTCGTTGTCGTTGAACTTACCATCGCCGTTAATATCCAATTGCCAGACACCGCCCTGGAATGTACCGATCGAACGAATTCCGTTGCCATTCCAGTCTCCCGCGAGTGGAATTTCTTCCCCGTCGCCCAATCCAAAGACATGGTCTACGACATCAGCACGTGGATTACCGAAACTGGTTTTCATCATCACACGCGTACCAATGTCGGCGTCCTCGTAGCCGAGGGGAATATTCTTTGGTGGTGTACCAGGTGGGTTGTCTGGATTAGGAAGTCCATGCTCTCTCGCGATCGCCTCTCTATCCATTTCCCAAATTGGGCCATAAATTCCCACATCATCCTTACCGTCACCATCCCAGTCTCCAACGATTGGGCGGTCTCCCGATTCTCCTAAACGAACCATCAAATCATCGTTATCCCACTGCGAGTTGCGGTTGATATCGATCATCCAATAACCATCTTTGAAAACACCAACGTCATCAACGCCGTCCCCATTAAAATCGCCAGCTATCGGAATACCTTCAAGCATTCCAAATTTAATTGGCGCATCATCGACGATAGCAAGACCGTCAGTTGTCGTTTCTGAGAAACTCCAAACGGCTTCCGTCATATCAAACCTCGACCAATCTCGATTGCTGATAAAACCGGCCTGCACCATTTGTGGCGAATTACCTGCACCGTCCTCGGCACCTCTGGGGACACCTGCATTAATTACACTCAAATGCCATGTATAAGGCGTTGCGGATGTTTGAGCGTAAAACAAGATTCGGGATTCATTGACGAATTGAACTGGATTCGAGTCCTGGGCACCCAACAATCCAGGCATTCCAGCAATTCCAGGACTTGGTGTAACCGGGTTCTCCGTCACCGGTGGATTCAGTGGTGGCACTAAGGGAGGATTCACCGCTGGCTGAACGGTCTCGACCTCGCAGAAGTCGTAATTCGTCAATGCTTGATCCGCCGTAATGACAATCGACGAGATTGAATTGGAACCGACAATTCCTCCGCTCGAACCTGGCTTAACCCCTCCCTCGTCGTATCCATTCGGTTGAATTTCGCGAATTGTATATTCGCCCGGTAATAAATTATCAAAGTGATACTGCCCGGATGAATCAGTCAACGCCTCCGCGACGACGGTACCCTGACTGTCTAGCAACTGAATTGCTACATTAGCGAGCGGCATCTCTCCGGCACTGGCGTCGTAAACACAATTCCCATTAAGATCGACATGCACGCGACCAGAGATCTCAGACGGCTTTAATTCACCGAAGTTGTAGTTGTCTCCAGTGACGCCCCCGATCAACTGAATATCGCACAGTTTGTCGTTGTCTGCGACTCCCGACGAAACTCCCTGAACCTCGCCCACAGAATCGATTCCGTCAATGTAGCCGACGGGTTGGATCTCTTTCACGCAATAGATTCCGGGAACAAGATCCGAAAAACAATACTGCCCGTCTGCATCAGTAAATGTTGTGGCGACGACATTTCCATTTGCGTCGGTCAACACTAAGCGAGTCCCTTCGATCCCCTCTTCACCTTGATTTTGAATTCCATCATTGTTGCGGTCAAAGTAAACAGTACCACACAATTCCGCAGGAATATTTTCACAAAAATCGTAATGGGTAGCCTGATCTCCCGAGCTCAATTCGATTCCACCGATGAAATCTCCATCACTAGCGAAACCAACCAATTCTCCCTCAACCGTCCCCACCATTGCGTCACCATTGAGGTATCCCGACGGTGAGAATTCCCGAACAGAATATTTGCCCGGCGCAAGGTCTTCGAACGCGTACATGCCATCGGCATCGGTTACCGTTCGAGCGACCTCGGAACCGTTACTGTCAACTAACACCAATTTTACATTTGCCAATGGCAGGTCACCTGCGGCGGGTTCAAACGTGCAATCCCCATTAGCATCAGCATGTACCTGCCCAGAAATCGAAGCAGCTTTTAATTCAGCAAAATCATAATTTCTGCCCTCGTCTCCAGCTTCCAACTTTACACAAAACTCATCGTCCGTCAGATAGTCGCCGCTGGTAATTCCATTTACCTGACCGATCGAATCTTGACCGTCAGTAAAACCTGCAGGCTGAATCTCTCGAACCAGATACTCTCCCGGATAGAGGTTATCAAACTGATAGTGACCTTCGACGTCGGTTCGCGTTTCCGACAACTCGTTTCCTTGTTTATCAAACAGCTGGATAACCACGTTCTCGAGGCGATCCTCATTAGTTTGAATTACTCCATCGTCGTTTGAGTCGTGCCAAACGGTACCGCTAATTTCAGCGGGTCTAATTTCACCGAAGTTGTACTCCGCGCCACTTGCCTCTGCACACAGTTGGATCTGACTGAATTTATCGTTGGACTGAACACCAATCTGAGCACTGCCTACAGTGCCAATACTGTCCTTGCCATCTAGGTAGCCAGCGAGCGGATCCTGAGCACCGTTATTTTCATTGATCTCTTGAATCTCGTAGATTCCCGGAGGTAGTGCATCCACCTCGTAATATCCAGAAGCATTGGTTCTCACATATACGGACCCGAAGTCAGAAAACGTATCGCCGGTTCCTGAAACACCCGAATCAACGCGTGTCACTTTAATAAGTACATTCGCAATTCCGGGCTCACCCGAGTCGAAAACACCGTTATTGTTCTCATCGGAATAGACATTTCCAGACAACGTTGCTGGCTTGATTTCAGTAAAATCATAACCCGTGCTAGACACGCCGCCCACCGAAAGATCAATATCAGAAATCACGTTGGCACTGGCCACGCCACCAGACGTTCCAACTGACTCGCCGACACTTAAGTAACCGTCAGGCTGGGTTTCGACGACTCGAAAAACACCCGGCTCGAGTTTTAGCTCGGCTGAGAATTCATAATCACCTTGGTCATTCGTTACCGTAGTCGCTACGACTTCGTACTGGCCCGAATTCGAATCAAGTCGTTCAAGGGTTAAACCAACTCCGGAAATTCCACCTTGCGAGTGATCCCCATCGCACTCCAACTCGCCATCCGTTGAAACATTGCCGGAGATTGAAATTGGTTTGGGAATTAAATTAAAAGCATCGACTGCACCAGCGGTTCGATCCGAACTACCATCGGAATTGTCTGCAGGCAAATCTATTGTCTGTTCCGCTAGGTTCTCGCCGGTTAAAAATAGCTGATCATACTCATCAAAAAAGATGCCTGATTGCTGTGCCTGAATGTATCCATCTTCAAGCGTGGTGATAATAGCTACGGTTTGAGACTCAAAGGTGTAATTGTCATCTTCAAACACTGCTTCAAACAGCGAGCCTTCGAATTCGACTCCGGAAGCAATTTTATCAACACGAAATCTTTCAACCTCGTCAACATCCAGGGTGAAGGCAAGAACATCGCCTGCATTAAAATTGTCCATCGTGACGGTCAATTGAAGCCCATCCGCGGACACTTCAAAGGACTGAACATCAGTTGCAGTGAGCCCCTGGCTGTTAGTCGCATCGAACTGGAAATTGTGAAAGCCCCCGGTTCCCGGCAGACCGGCTACCACGTCAAAAAACATATCACCGTCAGAGAGGCTAGAGCTTCCATCTTGATCGCCGTTAATTGTAAACTGCGACAATGAAGTCGACGCGGCTCCGCCTTCAAAGCTGACCTCAAAATGGTCAGGCGTGGTATCCTGCCCGGCATCACCTTCGAGATACGTAACGGCAGCGACCACTGGGTCGGCTGATAGAACTCGACGCTGCTCCATTACCTCAAAGTAACAACGGCGAAGAAGTACATCTTTCCCGCTAGGCAGATTAGCCGTAGAAGATTTTTGGCCCGTGAGACGATCGGTAATATTTTTGATAAGACCCAATTCTCTTACCTCCATGTAAAAGCTTGGTTGTTGCGTTGATTAGATTAAAATGGCAAAAAAACTGGTCGACTCATTTCAAAATTTGATTCAAGCCGTTTTTCTGCGTCTGGCGTTGAAGCGATCCATTTTCTTGCCGCTTCACATCCCAAAGAATGACAAAAGTGTCAAAACTTCCGGAAACCAGTTTCGAGTTTCCGTATTCAAGGCATGAGACCGTGCCCGTATGCTTCGTCAAAGAGCCCACATGAGTAGGTTTTGGTTTTATATTCCAAATGTCTACGTTGTTATTACTACCGCCGGTCGCGAACAAGTTGGGACCTAGCACTGCGGCGGCAAACAACTTCGAAAACCCACGTTGAAATTGCGTCGATCGCGCAGAATCCAACAAATCAGTAACCTTTATCATCTGGTCATCGCCTACGCTCAAAAGACGCCCGTCAGGCATGAACTCGAGGGACCTCACGCGCTGGCGATGGACTTTCTGATCAAACACGAGACGGCCATCGTCTAAATTCCAACCGCGAATCCCACCACTGCGACCGCCGACCGAAATAGTTTTCCCATCTAGAGAGTACGCAACCGAATGGTTATCGCTACTCGGGCAATCAAAAGCGACAATCTGCTTTCCACTGGTGACATCAAATATTCTGAGCTTAGTTTCAAAGCCAACCGTAGCAACCTGATTACCATCAGGCGAAAAAGCTACATCGAGTATCGCTTTCGGATTCTCATGAGAAAACTTAGGCTCTCCAAGTTGATCGGTATTCCATAAATTGAGACGACGATCGTTACCGGCAGTCGCTAGCAACTTCCCACTGGGAGAAAACTTAACCGCTCGAACCCAATCCCTATGTTCTGTTAAAGAGTCACTGAAGTCTCGTTTTTGGGTATCATAAATTGAAACGCAATGGTCATCGCCGGCAATCGCTATCAGATCCCCTCCTGCCTGCAGACTAACACCAGTTACGACTGGGCGACGCGAAGACCCCTGTCTGGGGATCGGTTCAATAATGTCGTAGTTCCAATCCAGAGGGCGGTTTTCGGCACACGACCAGTCACCTGCTCGAACATGACTCACTCCACCTGCCGCCAGTGCTGCTAGTGACCCAATAAATTGTCGACGCGGAATCATCAATCTAATCTCCTCGCTGGGAATCAAATCGAACCGGGTTTTCTCGATTAAAACATCACGCGTCAGTTCGCGCAGCATCATCACGAATTTGACATCCGGGTGCATCCATTGGATGTCACCACGAAATTAGAAAAACACGGAATCGGTGGACAAATAAACGTCCACTCTCTTTATCGGAACCCCGACATTGAAACTGAGAATTTATATCCGTGCGTGTTAAAAACTGCCAAGCTGCAAGAAACGCAGGCTTAATAACAGCCAAATGGGGAACAATCGGCGGCACCTTTAGCCCACTTGTTCAAAACCCGTTCCCCACTTCGTGTTCGAGGGCAATCTAGGTCGCAGTAATCATCTCAATCGTTAGATCTTAACAGGATACATCACTGGCATACCCGCACTCTCGGTGAACCAAAAATTCGACGCAAAACCAAGCCCGAGTATCTCTCTGCAAATCCAACAATTGGAGCCTTAGCAACCTCCCTCGGTTCGCCATAGCTAATCGAGGGGGTGCAAAACGAAGAATGACTTCAAGTTTGACTTTACTGATCGTCAGATTCGCGAAGTTTTGCAAGCACACTAAAATCTTCCAAGGTACTCGTGTCGCCGGTCGCTTCTTTGCCAGCAGCGATATCGCGAAGTAGACGTCGCATGATTTTCCCGCTTCTCGTTTTCGGAACCGACTCAGTAAAGCGAATATCGTCGGGAACAGCTAACGCTCCAATTTCCTGACGGACGTGAAGCCTCAATTGCTGACGAAGTTCGTCATCGGCAACCGCATCCTTCACCGTGACGAAGACCGCGATAGCCTGACCTTTAATATCATGAGGTCGTCCCACCGCAGCACACTCGGCAACATTGGGATGCGATACGAGTGCACTTTCAACTTCGATCGTGCTCAACCGGTGCCCCGACACATTGATCACATCATCAATCCTGCCCATGATCCAGTAGTAATTATCATCGTCGAGACGGGCATTGTCTCCAGTTAAATAATTCCCGGGATAAGTCTCCCAGTACTGCTGTTTAAAACGTTCGTCGTCTCCCCAAATACCTCGTAACATCCCAGGCCATGGCTTCGCAATGCACAGCATCCCACCGTTGTTTTTATCAACCGGATTGAGGGACTCATCCACTATCACGGGAACGATCCCCGGTAGCGGTTTAGTACAACTGCCGGGTTTGGTCGACGTCGCTCCGGGGAGCGGGCTAAGCATGATTCCCCCAGTTTCGGTCTGCCACCAGGTATCTACGATAGGACACTTGCCACCGCCAATTTTCTCATGATACCAAATCCAGGTATCGGGATTGATTCCCTCTCCCACTGTTCCGAGTAATCTCAAACTACTCAGATCATGTTTCTCAACGTGCTCGTCCCCCCACTTCACAAACGCCCGAATCGCAGTCGGTGCCGTGTAGAGAATCGTAACTTTGTACTTCTCGACTAGCTCCCAAAACCGATCTTCTGCAGGATGGTTTGGCGCTCCCTCATACATTAAACAAGTCGCACCATTCGAGAGCGGGCCATACACGATATACGAGTGTCCGGTAATCCAACCACAATCCGCGGTGCACCAGTAAATATCATCGTCCCGATGATCAAACACCCACTCAAACGTTTTCTTTGCCCAGAGATTATAGCCGGCAGTAGTGTGGCGAATCCCTTTAGGCTTCCCCGTTGATCCACTAGTGTAAAGAATAAATGAAGTCGCCTCGCTATCCAAAGGCGTTGCAGGGCAATCAGCAGACGCTTCGTCATTCAATTCATGCCACCAATGATCTCGCCCTGACTGCATCTCAACATCGTTCTCACATCGTTTCAGAACAATGCAATGCTCTACTGTAGGCGATTTCTCAAGGGCTTTATTGACTGTTTCTTTAAGTGGAATACACTTCCCACGACGCCACAATCCGTCTGCCGTCAATTGGACTTTGGCATTCGCATCGTTGTTGCGGTCAGCGATCGCTTCCGCTGAAAACCCTGCAAAAATGACGGAGTGGATCGCACCGATCCGAACGCATGCCAACATTGCAATTGCAATTTCTGGTGTCATTGGCATGTAGATCGAGACAACATCGCCCACCCCAACGCCTAATCCTTTTAGAACATTGGCAAACTTGCAGACATCTCGATGCAATTCTGCATAGGTTAGCGTTCGCGTATCTCCCGGTTCGCCTTCCCAAATAATAGCAGCACGATCACCGCGTCCCGCCTCAATATTTGCATCTAGGCAATTAAATGACATATTGGTTTGTCCGTTAACGAACCATTCGACGTCGGTACCCGCCCCCTTCAAGACCGTGTCGTATGGCTTAAACCAATGCAATTCCGATTTGCCTATCTCATCCCAAAACGATTCAGGATCATCTTTAGCCCGGTCATAGATCGCTTGGTATTCTTCCAATGAGCCAATCTTAGCCTTGCTGGAAAAATCCGAGGAAGGCGGAAACATGCGATCTTCGTGCATAACATTATCAATTTGACCGGATGCTTCTTCAGACATTAGCTAACTCCCAATATTGGCCGAAGCCGTTTTAAGTTGTTTTTTAAGTAGGTTTTTGAGAACGCAATTTTAGAACTGTTAAAATCGACTGTCAACGAAAGTGAATTTGAATCCTCTGAAATATGAAAATCGCAAAACATTGACGCATTTTCGATTAACGACCACAACATCCCCGCGCTTTCCCTGGCAAACATTTTGCCGCGCTCTTACTAATTTCTCAAATCCCATCCATAAGGTAGCGCGGGAACCAAGAATTTATTTCGCGAAGATCTGAGTGGGATCTTTGAACGCTTTAAACTCAAGTGCATTACCGGATGGATCCAGGAAGAACATCGTCGCTTGCTCACCAACCTGACCTTCAAAACGGACATAGGGATCAATTACAAATTGAATACCCTCCGCTTTCAGCCGTTCAGCTAACACTTCCCAGTCTCGCCACTTGAGGACGACACCAAAATGAGGCACGGGAACATCATGACCATCCACTCGGTTTTCAATTGCCTTGCCAGCGGGTTCATCCCGTGGTTTTAAGTGAGCCACTATCTGATGCCCAAATAGATCAAAGTCGATCCATCGATCGCTGCTTCGACCCTCACGGCAACCAAGCGTACCACCATAAAACTTCCGCGATGCCTCAAGGTCATCAACGGGAAAAGCCAAATGAAAAGGGGATATTTCTTGTACAAACATTTTCAACTCAGATAAACGCAAAATAATTTCTGTCCAAAAAAGCGCACTACCTCATTTCCAAATCCCCGTTCCCATCATCAAGATCTGCCAAAATACACGCAGACCCAAAATCGGATTCGTTTTGGATCTACCGAGCTCTCGATTCCGGAAGAGGATTGGATACTCCATCATGGCGACGTCCTGCTTAGCAAGCCGCCACAAAATTTCCTCGAGATAAGCGAAGTCAGTACTTTTCAGTTGTTGTAAATCAAGTTTACCAAGTGCACTTGAACGGTAAATCCGGAACGCACCACTGTTGTCGTAAGTTTTTAGTTTCAACATCGTCCGAGCAAATTTGTTAACCGCGCGAGAAGCGAGTCGTCGAATGAACGGCCAACCTTCCGTCCCACCGCCGGTGACGTACCGACTTCCAACAAAGACACCAATCCCAGCGCAATCTGGCTGAATCGACAACTCGAACATTTCGGCAAGCGATTTCGGATCGTGACTTAAATCCGCATCCATCGTGGCAACCAGATCGTAGCCCTGCTCTTTTGCATATTCGAAACCGGCAACCGCCGCCGTCCCCAACCCAAGCTTTGCACTGCGATGCAAAACTGAAAGTCTTGGAAATTCAGCCGTTGCCTGCTCACACCAGTTTCCCGTCCCGTCAGGCGACGCATCATCAATCACTAGCACGTCAGCGTCCGGTAACAATTCAGAAATCTGAAGGACTAGCCGGGGCAAATTGTCAATCTCGTTGTAGGTCGCAACGACCACGAGCAATCTCGAATTTGACACTTACTCTCAAAGCCTCGCAGAATAATGAAACAGGCCGATCTCATCCCCTGAAATCGACCAACGTAATCTAGCCGATATTAACATACCCGCTCTAGCCCTAACGCCCCTGTCACATTGTTTCACAGCAATAAATCGTCGACACCAAAGCAGTAGATTCACCTTTCAGAGGCAAAGCAGCTTTACAAGAACATCAACAAAAAGAAAAGAACATGGTCAAGCACAAGGAAACAACATGGCCTAGTCTATGGCCGCTCCAGCGTCGCGATCCTTAGTGCAAATCCAAGTTTAAGAATAACCATTGGGATTGTTAGATTGCCAACGCCAGCCATCGACACACATTTCCTGTATACCGCGATTGGCTGTCCACCCCAGTTCCCGTTTGGCAAGAGACGGATCGGCAAAGCAGGCGGCAATATCTCCAGCTCGACGAGGCAGTATTTTAAATGGAATTTTTCGGCCAGACGCCTCCTCGAATGCTGCAATAATCTGAAATACGCTGTAACCGATTCCAGTTCCAAGGTTGTAAGTCACGACACCTGGATTTTCACAGAGTTTTTGTACCGCAAGCACGTGCCCGACAGCCAAATCTACCACGTGGATGTAGTCACGGACGCCGGTCCCATCAGACGTTTCATAGTCGTCGCCGAAGACGCCCAGTTTTTCAAGCTTGCCCACCGCAACCTGAGACACATAAGGAAGCAGGTTATTAGGAAGCCCACTGGGATCTTCTCCAATCAACCCGGAAACATGGGCACCCACGGGATTAAAGTAACGCAATAAAGCGATATTCATTGCTGGAAAAGCTGCCTGCCAATCTTTGAGCACAAACTCGACCATCAATTTGGTACGGCCATAAGGGTTCGTGACTTCGTGAATCAATGTTTCAGATTGCTCGGTCAATGGAAGCGACTTTGGAATCCCATAAACCGTCGCACTTGAACTAAACACTAAATCTGTCACGCCATGCTTCTGCATTGCCTGACAAAGATTGACGGTGCCTGTCACATTGTTTTGGTAATACTGCAGCGGCTGTGCCACACTTTCGCCCACGGCCTTCAAGGCCGCAAAATGAATCACCGTCTCAAAATTGCCTTTGGAGAAAACGGCATCCAGCCCACGAGCATCCAGCAGGTCGACTTCAAAGAAAGCAATCTCTTTCCCGGTGAGAGTGCTCACTCGCTGCAAGGATTCTTGAGTTGAATTGCTTAAGTTATCAACGACAGTAATTTCAAAACCTGCGTTTAGCAACTCAAGACAGGTGTGACTTCCAATGTAGCCCGCTCCACCGGTGACTAAGACTCGCCTCATGAGAGGACCTCGAATAAAGAAAAGTAGTAGCGTTCCATGAAACCAAATCAATCAACATCGGTAACGACACACCCTAACAGCCGCCCGCCTGAAACCCTTAATTCAGAAACCGCAGCTTTAGCAAGTGATTGATTGCTATTTTTTAAGCTAACCAATAAGTAGGTGCCGTCGCCAACGTCATTCCAAAACTGGGAAGACAATTCACTCGACGCCCCCGCTGACACGCAAATGAATTGATATTCTCTCTTTAGACCAACCACCAACTGCCTCAGCAATGGCTTGGCGTGTTCTCCTAAATCCTGCCGGCCGCCTGCCCCTATAAAATCTAAACCCGTGGCTGAACCGCCAAATACTGTACTCTTCCAATCGACTCCACCGGCAACGATATCGGACACCCCCGGCTGACCAGCGACACCGCTGGCAATTGTCAATGCTTGCCCTTTATTATCGGCATCGATCAACAATGCACGCCCATTCGTTCGCTCAGACAACGAAGTTGCCACGCGAGCACATGTTTCGTCAATTAGCGAATTAGCTTCGGGGCCTGCAAAGACAACCAGTCCGGGATTGCCAAGAGGATAACGCTCAACAATAGACCGGGCAATTTTTTCAACCGCTTGCTCTTTACTGGTCTTCTTACCCGATTCCTCAGTAGCCTTTCGGTCGGCCGACTTCCCATCCCCTCGTTCCCGCCACTCATTAGGCGGTTCACTAAGATCACTGTGCGGATCTGCACCGAGTGGAATCACGGGAGCTTTCAAAGTCATGGCAAGTGGCAAAAAAGAAAAACCCTTGGCTTGCTTAACAACAGGTTCGGACGCTGACGTCCCCTGCCCCACCTCAGCGAGTGTCGCTTTAAGATGTTGAAAGGCCTCTCTTTCAAAATCCAAGTCTTGACTCGATCTTGCTTGGGCGGCGTTACCAGATATTTTTCGTATTTGCGGCGCAAGATCAGGAATCAAAACGCAAATTGTGCCATCAGCTGTCCGTTGTTTGAACGGTGAATCCAATTCGAATTGATCTTGGTGAGAAAATGCCTTGGGGGGGCGAGGGACGCTCATTTCAGGAGCGGCAGCCAGTTCATGACCTTCCGAAGCAATCAACCACTTCAACCCCATTTCAGTGGTCACTGTAGAATCAACGGCGGTCGAGCGAGAATACGGTTTCATTGAAGTAATTTAACTTAGAAGGGGCTAGGAAAAGATTTAGCTATTTTGAGAATTAGAAATATCGCGAAGTTGCTCAAACAATTTTTGATAGTCCATTCTTGCCGCTCTGCCAGTCGACGGAGGCGTCGTTGGCGGGACGGGCGGTTCAACCACAGGCGGTTTCTCTGCAACGGCATCCTCCGCGCGGTTGACCACGATAAGTGGCTTCTCATCCTCCTGAACATTTTCAAACGTTTGCAATGGAACTTCCGGCGTTGGCTCATCGTCAGTTGTTAGCCGATCACCAGATTCTCCCTGTTGAGCTAGAGCGTTTCTTTGCTCAAGAATTTCATTCAATATTTGCTGTGACTCATCCAACGCTGCACTTGGATAACTCGAAGCCGATTCTATTTCGGACGGGCGCTCACTCTCGCTTGCCGCGGTTTCGGTTTCCATCGGACGAGCCGTCCTGTTGGAAACTTGGTCACCTGAAGATGATTCTGTGGAATTTAACCGACCCAGGATTTCCTCGGCTTGTTTCCTAATGTCCGTGGAAACAACGTCATCCCCATGAACGTGAAACCCTTTTTCGCTTACTTCGTTTGGTTCAGCCACCTCTTCCGATTCCGGTGTCGAAGCCAAATCCTCAGTTGCTGGATCTGTATTGGCTGATGTCCAGTCCGTCCCCATCATAAACTCGTAGCCACTGGGGACTTCCGGCGGGGATGCCTTCTCCCCACTCGTTTGTTGAGCTTGAGTTGGCACCTCACCGCTATTTCGGTCGGCTGAGAAATATTTTGTCTCAACCGGCATTCGTTGATTTATTTCGGCTCCCGAGTGAGTGCCTTGCTCGAGGTCTTGCTCCACATCAACCCCTGAATCTGGCGCACCTTCCGCAACGTCCGGATCAGCCTCCGGGGTCAAATCAGCCAAGTCAACAGACCGGATACTCAGCGAAGCCTGATTTTGCTGGGCTACCATTGGAGCGAAATAGTCCCCTAAAACTTCCTCTTCAGCAAATTTCTCTTGAAACGGGTCTACCACCTCCTGGTTTTTGATCAATGCATCCTGCGTCGCCAAAGCAATTTCTATCTCGGTCGCCTTCAGGTCATTCGGGACAGCGAGGTCTTCGTCTGGCATAGTATTTTTGGTTTGATCACCCGCCTCTCGCGTGTCGAAAATTTCCATCCGTTCGCGTTCGACTTGCTCAAAAATCTGAGCCTGCTCTCGCTCCAGATTGCTTAATTTGGTGCTTTCTGACGTCGGATCAAAATCGCTTCCCATCGGCAGCAGATCACCATCACGAGGCTCTGCATCTTCCAAGATCGAATTGAATCCTGACTCCAAATCTGCGTTCGAAGGACTTTCGACCGAAGGATACTGAATTGATGCCGGCTCAGCCTCATCAGGGAAAATCGCTACGCCAGAATCTTCATTCTCACCTTCATCGAGTTGGCCAAATTCGAGAACGCTCCAACTCTCATCGCTACTCAAATCCCCCGGCTCTGACATCGCAGGCATTTGCGGTTGAAAAGTAGCTGGAATACTCTGCACATCCGCCCACGCTTCACGCACACAATCCTCGGTAATTGCGGACATACCGCGAGTTGCCGCTAACATAAGGGCATGATCAGCAACCTGATTTACCAGCCGAGGATAACCGTCTGTCGCTTCGTGAATCGCTCGACACGCCTCCTCAGGAAACAATTTCTCACCATCGCCACCAACTCGGGCGATGTGCTCCACCACATAACGAGAGGCCTCACTCCTCGACATATTTTCTAAATAGCAACGAGCCGCAATTCTTTGATTTAGCGATTCGAGCTTGGCTTCGTTTAAATTTTCTTCCAGCCGGTGACTTCCCGCCAAAACCAATCGAACCCGCGGTTGCCCTTCGGCAACAAAATTTGTGATTAAACCTAATTCATCTAGCAGACTGGCAGACAAACCGTGAGCGTCATCTACTAAGAGAATGATGCCGTTCACACAATTTGGCCCCGGCTCTAAATAATCCATCAAAGAGAAACGCAACTCAGTCTCAGACATTCCCTGAAACGGGAGATGCAAACGATGAAGAATGCTCTGAAGCAAATCCTTCCGCTCTTGCAATCGAGCACAGGCAAGATTAACGACGGTAACCTGATCGCGATAACTTGCTTCCAAAATCGCAAGCAAAAGCGTTTTGCCAGTGCCGGTAGCACCAACAACCACCACTGGCCCGGCGCCCCGATCCACATTCAAACGCGTTTGCTCCAACGCACTTTGAATTGCTTCACCCGCGAAATAATGCTTTACATACGGAGCGGCAGTAAAGGGGCGGGCGTTAAAATTAAATACTTGTTCGTACAT
>Ga0208964_1000509_pt1 | contig 20333 bp, 23 predicted proteins | sample AOAMet1_08_M0_20_2_FD_188227 | JGI IMG/M metagenome (GOLD analysis project Ga0208964, IMG submission 188227) | Ammonia-oxidizing marine microbial communities from Monterey Bay, California, USA - CAN11_08_M0_20 (SPAdes) | ecosystem: Environmental > Aquatic > Marine > Intertidal zone | place... | reverse complement strand
ATAAAGCATGAGGTGGCTGCCATCTCATATGGGCGGGCACCGTCGGCGAGCATGATAGAGAAGGTGAAAGCCAAAGGCATAAAATGTGTGCCAACCATTGGCGCGGTCAAACATGCAAAGAAAGCGGTCGAACTTGGCGCGGACATTCTGGTGTGTCAGGGGCAGGAAGGTGGTGGCCATACGGGAGAAACCCCGACCTGGTTGCTGCTTTCGCAGGTGCTGGATATGAATCTGGGTGTCCCTGTTGTTGCCTGCGGTGGATTCAAAGATGGCCGAGGGCTGGCGGCGGCGCTGACCTATGGGGCTGATGGGGTCGCTATGGGAACCCGTTTTCTGCTTTGTGCCGAAAGCCCGACGCCGGTACCGACGAAAGAGGTTTATCTCGCTTCTGACGTCACTAATATCCCTGTGTCCACCAAGTTGGATGGTTTGCCCCAGCGAATGGTGATGAACGAACAACTCGCACGACTTGAGCGCTCCGGCAAAATATCCATGCTGATTAGGGCGTTGTTAAATGGTCTGCGTTTTAAGAAGCACATGAATGCCTCAATGATTGAGTTGATCAGTTCAGCGATATCGATGGCGCGAACCACCGACATGACCTTGGGCCAGACTATGATGGCTGCCAATGCTCCGATGATTATCCAGCAGGCGATGGTCCACGGTCATCCCGCTGAAGGTGTACTACCAAGTGGACAGGTTGCAGGGCTGATTGGTGATCTGCCGCATTGTGAAACGCTGATAAACGACATAGTCGCAGAAGCGCTGGCTTGTCTCGAGCGCACCCAAAAATGGACGAAGAACGGTAGTGATGCGAATAACACAACGCTAGCAGGAGGTCAGTAATGCCCTTTGAAGTTGAAATTAATGACAAGGTGGCGGAACTGGTTTTCGATCATCCCCCGGTTAATGCCTTTACCGGCGCCATGTGGCTAGAATTGCCAGAAATCATTGCATCCCTTGGACAGCGTCCGGAACTCAGGTGTATTTTGATTCGCGCGGAAGGTAAAGGGTTCTGCGCGGGTGTTGATATCAAAGAGCTGGCTGAAAACAGCAACGCGATTGTTGAGGTCAATAAAGGTAACTACCTGACCTACAAAGCGATCCATGATTGTGAGATTCCCGTGGTGAGCGCACCGCATGGTTTTGTTCTTGGTGGAGGCATTGGCGTGTGCGGTTCATCGGACGCCGTTATCGCAGCATCCAGCGCTTACTTCGCGCTCCCTGAAATTGATCGTGGTGCAATGGGTGGCGCTTCACACATGCAGAGAATGTTCCCCCACGCACGAGTTCGGGCTGCTTTTCTAACGGGCGGACAAATTACCGCCGAACAGGCGTTTCAGTTAGGCGGCATTGAACAGGTTGTCGAAGAAGACCGGCATCTGGAGGCGGCCAGAGAATTCGCTGGTCTTATTGCGTCAAAGTCTAGGGACGCATTACGTATCGCCAAAGAAGCGCTAAATGGTATTGAGGCTTTTGACGTGGATAAAAGTTATCGCTGGGAACAAGGGTTTACTTATGAGATGTACATGCACGAAGACAGTCAGTCGGCTCGTGATGCATTCGTCGAAACCGGTTCGACAGCAAAGTTTGAGGACGACTAGTGCATACCTCCCAAATCATTATAGCGTAGATCCCTCGCGCCAGCTGAATTGTGTTGGTGAGTGGTCAGAACTGGAAACGACACTCGTGCAAGGCGCACAGCTTCTGCACCAAATGCATTGTTTTGTGAAGAGAGCATGGGTCTCTCGGGCGTATGTGGCTCAGGAGAAGACCGTCCAAAGATGATTGAACAATCAATACTGGCTGCCTGATATTTCAGGAGACTGAAACTTGAAAAGGAGAGAAAAAATGGCTGAAGCTTATATCGTAGACGCACTGCGCACCCCGACCGGTAGGCGTAAAGGTGGTCTCTCAGAATTACATCCTGCTGATTTGGGCGGTCATGTCTTGAAAGAACTGGTCAACAGAAATGATATTCCGGGTGATGACTATGAAGATGTCATCTTCGGGAGTGTCGATACAATCGGTCCGCTGGCAGGTGATATTGCTCGAACTTGTTGGCTGGCTGCTGGGCTGCCCTTGCATGTACCTGGTGTCACCATTGATCGACAATGTGGCTCTTCGCAACAGTCTGTGCACTTTGCAGCCCAGGCCGTTTTGAGCGGAACAGCTGACGTGGTAGTTGCGGGTGGTGTCCAGACGATGACACAAATACCGATTTCCGCGGCCATGTTAGCTGGTCAGGCCTACGGTTTTGGTGATCCATTTACGGGCTCAACTGGTTGGGTTGAGCGATTCGGTGACGGACTGGTGACGCAGTTTAATTCAGCAGAGATGATCGCAGAAAAATGGGGGTTGTCACGTCAAGACCTCGAGCAATATGCATTCACATCCAACACACGCGCTTTCCGAGCGATAGATGAAGGTCGTTTCGATCGCGAGATAACGCCTATTGCAGGTGTCCAAATGGACGAGACGCCAAGACGAGGCACTACGCTGGAAGCAATGGCCGAATTAAACCCAATTCAGGAAGGTGGCAGCATAACCGCAGCCGTGTCTAGCCAGACTTGTGATGCCGCATCAGCCTTGCTGATTTGTTCCGAAGATGCGGTGAAACGCTATAACCTAACCCCGCGGGCGCGCATTCATCATATCAGTGTACTTGCAGATGACCCTATTTGGATGCTGACGGCGCCTATTCCTGCAACGAAACGAGCGATGGAGAAAACGGGAATGTCGATGGACGACATTGACCTTGTCGAAATTAACGAAGCGTTTGCACCTGTTGTCATGGCTTGGCTGGCAGAGACCGGCTACGACTATGAGAAAACCAACGTTAATGGTGGTGCGATTGCACTGGGTCACCCACTCGGTGCTACAGGGACTAAATTGATGACCACCTTGCTTCACGAGCTTGAGCGAACGGGGGGACGATGGGGGTTGCAAACGATGTGTGAAGGTGGCGGTCAGGCGAATGTCACTATTATCGAACGGTTATAACGATGGTTAAGCTGTGTGCGAGCCGAACGGCGATAGTTACTGGCGCCGGTGGTGGCCTTGGGAAGTGTTACGCGAAGGCCTTGGCTGAGGCAGGTGCGAATGTAGTTGTCAACGACATCAACCCAGAGACAGCGGGAGCGACGGTTAGAGAAATTATCGAACATGGGGGTAGTGCTTCGCCTGATCACTCCGATATTACCGACCATGTTGAAGCCGGAAAGATCTTTGGTCATGCGCTGGAGAAGTATGGAGACGTAAATGTAGTGGTCAACAATGCAGGTGTGTGTCGGGACAGGATGTTCGCAAGCCTCAATCCTGAGGAGTGGGATATGGTAATGGCGGTGCATTTGAAAGGGCACTATTGCCTTGCCAGCCATGCAGCGAAGTATTGGCGCCAACAGTCTAAAGATGGCGCTACGCTCAGCGCTCGTATTATCAATACCAGTTCCGGTGCGGGTTTGTTGGGTTCTGTTGGACAGTCGAATTACTCGGCAGCCAAGGGCGGCATTCTCAGTCTAACGTTGGTACAGGCGGCTGAATTGCAGCGTTACGGCGTTACTGTAAATGCGCTGGCTCCCCAGGCAAGAACAGGTATGACGGAAGATGTATTCGCTGACATGATGAAGATACCTGAAGATGGTAGTTTTGATCGATTTAACCCTGAAAATGTCGCACCTTTAGTGGTCTGGTTGGCGAGCGAAACGTCCCAGGGCGTTACGGGGCAATGTTTCGAAATTTTTGGCGGTAAACTTTCTCTTGCCGAAGGCTGGCACAGCGGACCAGAAATTGATAAGGAATCGAAGTGGCAGGCTGATGAGCTTGGTGATGCTGTCGCAGATCTGCTGGCTCAACGAAAGCCAGCTCAACCCGTATACGGCAGTTAGGAGACTACGATGTCTTTACCAAAAACGTCACTATCGAATCCGCCGGCTTATGTCGAAGGTCACAATCTTCTGAAAGGTAAGCGGGTCATCATCACCGCCGCCGCAGGAACAGGTATTGGATATGCGGCCGCAAAGCGTTGTGCTGAAGAAGGAGCAACTATCCTTATTTCAGATATTCATGAAGGTCGTTTGGCTGATGCGGCAGGTCGAATTCAGAGTGCGCTAGGTGTCACGGTCGAGACTTGTCTTTGCAACGTCACCAGCCAGGCAGATGTCGATCGACTCTTCGCCTTCGCAGTCGAAACGATTGGTATACCGGACGTTGTAATCAACAATGCTGGGCTTGGCGGAACGGCAGATCTTATCGAAATGACTGATGATCAATGGCAAATTGTACTGGATGTCACGCTCAACGGAACTTTTAGAATGACCAGAGCGGCTATGCAGGTCATGCAGGGAAATGGCGGCGTCGTAGTTAATAACGCGTCGGTGCTTGGCTGGCGAGCACAAAAAGGCCAAGCGCATTATGCGGCGGCTAAAGCTGGTGTCATGGCCCTGACTCGCTGCGCTGGATTGGAAGGCGCTGAACTTGGCATTCGTGTTAATGCAGTGGCGCCTAGTCTTGCCATGCATCCATTTCTTGCCAAGGTCACAACGGAGGAGCTGTTAACCGAGCTGACATCGAAAGAGGCATATGGTCGAGCCGCCGAAGTTTGGGAAGTGGCAAATGTCATGGTGTTTCTCGCATCAGGTTACTCGAGCTATATGACGGGTGAGACGATCTCTGTCTCAAGCCAGCGGGGCTGAAGGGTCATTATATGTGTGTCGAAGTCTCCTACATAAATCTTCAATCTAAAGCGGGAGCAGATCTTGGCGCAACTGATTGGATGGAGATTGATCAGAGCCGGGTCGATGGCTTCGCCGAAGCGACGGATGACCATCAATGGATTCATGTTGACCCGGAAAAAGCAGCGAGTGGTCCATTTGGTACGACGATCGCACATGGGTATTTAACGCTGTCATTGGTTAATAAATTTCTTCCGCAATTGATTGCTGTGACAGAAATTTCCATGGGTGTTAATTACGGTTGTGACCGTGTTCGATTTCCGTCCCCGGTAAAAGTCGGTGCCAGGATTAGGGGCAGAGGTGAAGTGATCTCTGTTGAAGAAGTGAATGGAGGCCAACAGGTTGTCGTGCGAATTACGGTAGAGATTGAAAATGAGAATCGACCCGCTTGTGTCGTCGATACGATCAGCCGTTTTTATCCCTAACGTGCATTCATGACTCTCAGTCCACGAGGCAAAATATCAAGATGAAAGAGCTGGAAGGTAAAATCGCGATCGTTACAGGCGCCGGTCAGGGTGTTGGTCAGGGTATCGCATTTGCATTGTCTGCTGCTGGTGTCAGTGTGGTTGTGGCAGGGCGAACCGAAGAGAAGCTGGTGCAGACCGTGGAGACGATCGCATCGCGCGGTGGCGAGGCAATAGCCGTTGCCTGTAACGTCAAGAATTCCGAAGATCTTCAGCACCTAGTGTCCGTATGTGTGAAGCATTTTGGTGGGCTTAACATTCTGGTCAACAATGCCCAGGAAGTACCCAATGGCTTGTTAGATGATGTGACTGACAAGGCTTTTACGGCTGGTTTTGAATCGGGTCCCCTGGCCACATTGCGGCTGATGAAACTTGCGCATCCTCATTTATTGGGTGATGGCTGCATTATCAATCTCGCCAGTACTGCGGCAAAACGCTGGGATATGTCGGGCTATGGCGCTTATGCCGCTGTAAAAGAATCAATCCGGTCGCTGACGCGAGCTGCTGCTTGCGAATGGGGTCCTGAAGGCATTCGGTCAAATGCCATACTTCCACATGCGAAATCTCCGGGTCTTGCTGGATGGATGGAACAAAACCCTACCGAAGCCGAGGCTTTTCAAGCATCAATTCCGCAGCGAAGAGTCGGTGAATGTGAGGAAGACATCGGTCGGTTTGTCGTGCAGCTATGCAGCGAAGGCTCAAGCTACATCAATGGACAGACGATTGCCGTGGATGGCGGTCAAGCATATCTTGGATAGGAGCATGAAATGAATTCTTTTCTTAATCTCACTCTGCAAACGACGTCAAAAACTGGTGGTTCAAAATGAACGACTCTTACTCCCCAGCATACCGCTACTTTGTACTTTCCGTTCTTGTTCTCTCCTATGTACTGAGTTTTATAGATCGTCAATTGATGACAATTTTACTGGAACCGATCAAGGCGGAGTTTGGTGCCTCTGATACTGCGATGGGTTTTTTAACGGGATTTGCATTTGCTATTTTTTATGCAGTTCTGGGTATTCCTGTAGCGCGCTTGGCTGATCGATGGTCTAGGCGAAATGTATTGGCAATTTCCATGGTGATCTGGAGCGCCATGACAGCCGCTTGTGGAATGGCTGGTTCCTTCTGGCAGATGGCAGTGCTTCGGGTTGGTGTTGGTGTCGGTGAGGCAGGTGGAACGCCACCCTCGCACTCACTGATTTCGTCGTACTTTCCAGCGCGGGAAAGATCTACTGCGATGGGTATCTATGGTAGCGGATCACAGATCGGCGTGCTGCTTGGTATGTTTGGCGGCGCTGTTATTGCGGAGACGATGGGTTGGCGTTGGGCCTTTTTTATCTTTGGACTACCCGGAGTGCTGATTGGTTTGCTGGTGTTTGTCGTAGTGAGGGAGCCACCCAAAGCACCGGCGCCAGTGTCGACATCAATGATGTCTGATGTGATGAGCCTCTGGCAAACTCCGGCTTTTGCCATCATCTCCTTTGCTACAGCATTTACCGCTCTGGCCGGATATGGCATGGGCACATGGTTTCCAAGTTTTTTGATTCGTATTCACGGATTGACGTTAACTGAGGCTGGTTTGACGCTAGGCATCGTCGGTACTCTCGGCGCGCTGATCGGTGCGGTTAGCGGTGGAATTTTGTGTGATCGATTGACGAAAATTGATTCGCGATGGCAGCTTCGTGTGCCTTCTATTGGTGCCGGATTGTCCGTCGTCTTCCTTGGTCTTTTTCTAATATGGCCTGAAAGTCAACAGTGGCGTCTGGGTGAATATCGCGTTCCGGTTGCCGTTGTTTTTCTTTTCTTTGGAGGCATAGTTTCTTCTTTCTGGATTGGACCGACCTACGCAGCTATTCAAACTTTGACCCCGAGTCATTTGCGATCGCAGGCATCGGCTTTGTTATTGCTATTGCTCAACCTCATTGGTATGGGTTTAGGCCCTTTGGTTGTCGGAGCACTGAGTGACCTGTTAGCCCCCGCGCTCGGTGCACAGTCTATTCGTTATGCAATGTTAATTAGTCTGGTGACGGTATTAATAGGGTCAACGCTGTATTGGATGGGCGGTAACCAGTACCGAAATGCCGTCGATAAAGGAGATACAAATTGAAATTTGGTGCAGTTTATCCACATCAGGAGATTGGGTCTGATCCGACGGTAATTCGCGATTGGGCACAGACAGCGGAAGGTCTTGGCTTTTCTCACATCGTTGCTTATGACCATGTGCTGGGTGCAGCGAAGTGCGAACGAGAGTCAGCGCTTTATGGCCCTTATGATGAAAAAGATGCTTTTCATGAGCCGATGGTGTTGTTTGGTTTTCTCGCTGCTTGTACCCAAACGATTGAGTTTGCGACCGGAATTCTTATTTTGCCGCAACGACAGACGGCGCTGTTGGCGAAACAGATTACACAGCTTGATTTGCTATCGAAAGGGCGGATGCGCCTTGGTGTTGGCACCGGGTGGAATTTTGTCGAGTATGAATCCCTTAATGAAGACTTTAATTCGCGCGGTAAGCGCATGACCGAGCAGGTTGAGGTGTTGCGTGAGCTTTGGTGCGATCCGGTTTTGGACTATTCGGGGCAATTCCATCGTATTGATCGCGCTGGGCTGAATCCGTTACCCGGTCGAGACATCCCAATATGGTTTGGCGGCTTCAGTGATGTGGCCTTTAGACGTGCGGCTCGAATGGGTGACGGAATTATTCTTGGCGGGAGTCAAAAAGCAAATGTGCGCGCTGCTGCGAGTGTTCGGAAATTTGTTGAAGCAGAAGAGCGCAATTCTGAGGATTTCGGTATAGAAGCTTTTATTAACTTTCAGGACGGTGAGGATGCTTGGCGCAAGCAGGCTGAAGAGTGGCATGACTTGAAAGCGACCTATGTCTCAATTCGCGCAACTGAGCTTAAAGGTGTTGGTGAAGGATTGGATTCGCCAGCAGCGCACATCGAGGCGCTCAAAACTTTTTGGCGTGTTGTGAGTGATTTACAGGGTATTTAATGATGAAACTGTTATTTAAAGCGGCAATTGGCGTTGTTTTACTCTTGGTTCTCGGCGTCGGCGCCTTACTCATTCCCGCGGTACAAACCTATCTGGTGGTGTTAAATCTGCCAGAATTTCCTGATTGGCCCTCGCCCAAAACCACGTTAGTCAGTGAAGATGAAGGCGAAATTTACTATGCGACAGAAAGCCCCTTTGATCTCGAAGTGATTCTGTCGGGTAATGGGGGCCGGGCAACTACGGGGCTCGGCTATCTGACATTTCCAGAGGATACTGTGGACACTGAACCCTTGCCGGCGATGGTCGTTTTGCCCGGAAGTGGTGGGATTAAGCCAGGGCGAGAGCACGAGTATGCTGAATTCCTTAATGGTGAAGGCATCGCCGCGTTTGTCGTTGAGTACTATGCTTCCCGAGGTTTGTCTGACGAGACGAACTATTTGCTTCGAACAGGCTCAGTAACAGAATTTGACCTGATTACCGATGCTTATGCCGCGCTTGCTTTGCTGTCAACGCATCCGAGAATTGACGGAAACAGAGTAGGTGTCGTAGGGTTTTCCTATGGCGGTATGGCGGCTCGACTATTGATGGATGATCGAATTCATCAAGCGATAGCGCCAGCACACCCAGGATTCGCTGCGCATATTGATATATACGGTCCGTGCTTTCAGTATCTTGGGACGAAAAAAACAAATGGCGCACCATTGCTGACCTTGCGGGGGACAAATGATGCGTCAAATGATCTTGAAGCATGCGCGACCAGAGAATCTGAATTACGTGATCTGGGTGTTCAGGTTACCGCAGTACTTTATGAAGGTGCCGGACATGCCTGGGAGAATTCTCAGCAACAATTTCTGAGTGAAAGTTCACCCTATCTTCAGGGCTGCGAGTGGCGATACGATGAAGTGGGTGTGCCATGGGTGGATGGTGAATTACTCTTGTCTTATTCGCCCAATGCCTCGCGAGCAGCGCGAATAGCGGCACGACTGAGGATGGGTTCACAATTGGGTGACTGCGTTAAAAAGGGTTATCTGATTGGCAGGGACGAGAAAACGAGAAATCAGGCATACCTCGATGCTGCTAAATTTTTACACATGCACCTTTAACACCTGTCGAGGCTGCCGCGCCTCAGGCGAAGCCATGCCTTCGTGCCTGAGCGCGGGGAAACGGATCGCACTGTCAGTTCAGCGGGTGAAATCAGCGGGTGATGGTTTCAAGCGCTTTCGCCAAGGGTTCAAGTATTTCGACCCTGTATGGGTTGCGCAGACTGAAAATCACCGTGTTCACGCCAGCCTCGCCTAGGGCGGCAGCTATTGAGGCGCTCTCGCTTGGTGCCTGATCCGCTGGCAGTGCAATTTGCACGGAGCACTCTATTTCATTGACGTCCCTGCCAACAGTCTGACAATGTGCCCTCAGAATGTTGTGTTTGGCGGTAAACTGCTCAGGAGACGCAAACGGTAGATTCCAGTGGTCAGCATACATCGCAACAATTTTCAGCGTTCGCTTTTCACCGCCACCCCCAATAACGATGGGCGGACCACCCGGCTGCAGGCCCTTCGGTTCGCATCGAGCATTGTTAAGCTGGAAATACTCGCCAGTGAAAGATGTGAAATCCTGAGTCAACATTGTCCTGACAACCTGCACGCTTTCTTCAAACCGGTCCATGCGTTGTTTCATCGGCAAGAGGTCGATCCCGTAAGCATGACTTTCGCCCTCGTGCCAACCGGCACCTAGCCCGAGATTCAGACGTCCATTGGAAACAATATCCAGGCTAGTGGCCATGTTCGCGATCAATGTTGGATGTCGGTAGGGTGTACCTTGCACCATGCAACCCACGCGAATACGTTTTGTGTGTGCGGCGAGTGCCGTCAGCGTGACCCATGACTCAAGACAGGTGCCGTTCTCGTCTCCGACCAATGGATAGAAATGATCAAAATTCCAGCAACCGGTGAAGGTTTCAATATCATCTACAGCCGTCCAGATATCGAGCATACTTTGCCAACTACAGTGTTGAGGCGGCGTTTTAATGTCGAATTGCATACGGGTACTCTCTTCTAACAAGGATTCGAATAGTAGGATTGAAAATATCTTAACCTTGTGACCGTTTGTTGTGAATCACTTTGAAAGACCACACGCTATTGCGGACAGGCTTGCTTCAAATATAACGAATAATATTTTAGTGCTTGTCTTTTTCGCCGCACCCGCGCAGACGAATGTCCTTGTCGCATTTGCGGGTGATCGGTGTTAGTTCAGGACAATCTGCAATTCAAGCGCCAGAGTTCCTGGCCATCATTGTGGTACTTTCTTTCGAAAGCAGTGACGCAGGGTTCCGGGTGATATCGGGTGACGATAGGGTGCTTGCCAACGATCAAGAGCGCCCGGGCGAACTCGGTAATATAGATGTCCCAGTTTGTCCGAACTTCCAGGTTGCCACCAAGATCTACCAGTGCCGGGAATGCAGGTGAGCCATACCAGCGGTTATTGAGTTGGGAAGGTTTAGGATATGGGTTCGGAAATAACAGGCAGTGTTTTTTTGGTTGCCATGCAGCGTTGATTGCGAGCCTCCAGAAATCGTTAACATCTGCGTGTACCAGACAGTAATTATCCGTTAGACCAGTGTTATTGTTTTTATTGAGTCGGGTTTCTGACTTATCTAGTCCGATGATGACTGCTTCAGGGTTGTTCCTTGCCAACCATCGGGTGCTTTCTCCATCACCGCAACAAGAGTCGAGGATAAGATCACCTGATCGTTTGGAGAGCCATGATTGCGCTGCTTCGAAAGTCTTGAGAGTATGATCAGCAATAGGTTTTTGCCACGCATTGTCGAGGTGGTTCAGCACGGTCTTTTCGAGCTGTTCATGTGGTGCCTGCTGTGTCGTGATGATGCGTCGGACGTTGGACATTGTTGTTTTAGAATCAGGATCTGGAGGTGTTCATTATGCTTAAAATTTACGGAGTACCCAACTCCCAACCCGTAAGGGCTGTCGTATGGGTTTGTCTGATTAAGCGACTCCCGTTTGAATTTCTCATGACGAGTCAAAATGTGACCGCCAAGCAATCAGAATATCTGGTAAATGTGAACCCTAGGGGAACCATTCCTGCCATTGATGATGATGGTTTTGTCCTGTGGGAAAGTAATGCCATTTTAATCTATCTCGCTGAAAAACACGGCTGGACGGATATTTGGCCTGATGAGCTGACCGCAAGAGCGCGGATAAATCAATACCTTCACTTTCATCATCGCAATACGCGAGAATTGGTCGCTGTCTGGAGCCGGACGCTGTGGCCTTCGCTTTTTAATGTCACTGACCCAGATGAGGCTTGGCTGAGCAGAAATACATTCCCAGGTTTGAAAAATAACGACGAGGTTGTCAGAAACACCTTGGAGATAATTGATGGCATGTTAGCGGCGGATACTTTTCTAGTGGGTTCGACGATCACTATTGCCGACATTTGTGCCTATGAGGAGCTGGGGCAGAATCAGGCTAAGTATGCAAATTGTATCGACTATGCGAACCACAAAAACATCAGGCGCTGGTTTCTCGAAATGGAAAAGTTGCCACGTCATACAGAGGCCCACGCAATATGGGTACTGCTGGGTGATTTAAATGAAATTACCGGAGGAATGAAAACTGTCGCCCGAGCTAACAAAGAAGCCGAAAGGATTTGGGCAAGTGCTGCAGGGACGGGTTGAAAGTAATCGTTAGTGCTTGACCGTGGCTTGTGGGGCAAGGGTTTCCGAATGAGACTCGGTTTTAGCCCTGCCTGCAGCGTCATAACGCTGCAAGTAGGGCTGAAGTCTATGGGTATTGGATCGTTGTTTCGCCTTATTCGGGCAGCTTGGTTTTGCGTAAGTACGGCAACACTGCATCAAAGCTGCCAAACTTAGCCTTCGCGTCTTCATCGCTGACAGTCGGTGGAATAATCACGTCCTCGCCTGCAGCCCAATTTACTGGTGTAGCGATACCGTGTGCTGATGAGGTTTGAAGCGCATCAAGTGCGCGTAAGATTTCGCCAAAATTTCGTCCAACTGACATCGGATAAGTCATTGAGAGTTTAAGTTGTTTGTCCGGGCCAATGATGAAGACAGACCTCACAGTTGCGCTATCCGCAGGTGTTCGTCCATCTGGCATGTAGGCCTCGGCAGGTAACATATCAAAGGCTTTGGAAACCTCCAGCCCTTCATCTGCTACGATTGGAAATCCTGCGCTGGCTCCGGAAACTTGTTCGATATCCTGCTTCCACTTTTTATGGTCTTCAACGCCGTCCACAGAAACGCCCATGACCTTGGTGCCGCGTTTTTCCCATTCGTCTGCCAACTGCGCTACTGCGCCGAATTCGGTGGTGCAAACCGGCGTGAAGTCTTTGGGGTGGGAGAATAGTATTGCCCAAGTATCACCGATCCAATCGTGGAACTTAATAGTGCCTTGATCCGTTTCAGCGGTAAAATCCGGTACTGTGTCATTGATACGCAAAGCCATGTGAAAATTCTCCAGTCAATTATGAATAGGGGAGTCTTCCCTCTTATTGAGCATGTTGCAAGTATCAATCCAAGATTGTGCTTTGTCTATCTAGTCTGTGGGGCCTCGAGCCCATATACTAATGAAATCGAAGAAAGTGCAAAACAAGGCGTCGAGTTGGCTATCGTAACTAAGAATAGAATGAATTTAGTACCTCTCGACAAGCACACGGCTGTCGTCTGTGTGCCACGGATAAAAGACTTATCTTCGATGCTAAGTACAAGTTCGTCAAAAAATTAGCATGAAGGAATCCGTGCTCAGCTAGACCGAAAGCGACTTGATTTTGTCTTAACTGACGTTGGAGAAAAGCAATGACACAGCCCGAGACGTTAACACCTGAAGCCTGTAAGGCGAATTTCTTCGAACAAGGCTATGCTATCTTGCGCGGTTTTGTCGCAGAAGACATATTGCTTGAGATGGAGGCGCGCATATTGGGTTTGTGTGATGAACTTGATGCGGGTCATTCAATGGGCGACGCGATGCCGGTGTTTGAAAAAAGTCTGGCAGATCAAACGCGCGCAAGAGATAAACTCTCCAAGCTGTTTCGCCTTCACAGAGACCAACCGGTGTTCAATGAGTTCTGCTGCGCTGACGTGTTAAAGCCCTACCTTGAGGCTTTGCTTGGCAAAAACTACGACTGCTTTTTATCCCAGTTTATCTTCAAGTACCCTGGTGCTTTGGGTCAACCCTGGCATCAAGATAAATTCTATTTCAACTTCGACAGATCACCACAAATAGGTCTCTGGCTTGCGGTCACAGAAGCGACGAAAAAAAACGGCCCGCTTTGGATATTGCCGGGGTCGCACAAGGAGCCTGTTCATGAGGTCATATCAGACGATCGCAAGAATGCGAATCCGTTTTATGTCGAGATTGTCGACCATGATATGAGTGATGCTATTTGTGTCACTATGGCGCCGGGCGATTTGCTGTTTTTTCATAGTCATCTTATGCATAAATCTACCGATAATCATTCGGACACTAAGCGTGCGGCGATGGTTTATCACTATGCTGATTCAGCGACCGTCGATTTAAACCTGAGAGACCGAGGGCAGAGTGCGCCGAATATGGATTGGTTAGCGGTCAGTAGAAATAAGATCGACTAAATCGTGATAGTATGTTTTGGAAGCATGAAGAATTGGGCAAAGGATGGCATTTAGCGGCGCAGATCACCTGGTGATATCGGTTCGGGATATTGACCAGGGAATAGATACATGGCAGAACAAACTCGGTCTGACTCTCAGTCATAAGGTTGATCTACCGGAGGTCGGTATTTGTCAGGCGTTCTTTTTGCTTGAAGACGATACGTTTATCGAATTGATAGCGCCGATGAGTGATAGCTCACCCATTGCAAAGACGCTTGAATCTCGAGGTGAAGGCGTTCATACGGTTGCGCTTAAAGTTGATGATATTGACGTGGCAATCGAACACCTGGCGTCTCAGGGTGTTCAGCTCATTGGGGTCGGTTCTCCGCAGGTTTTTATTCATCCAAAGTCTGCAAACGGTGTGCGTATACAATTATGGCCGAAGACTCAGCCGCATCGCTGGAAAGAGCAACCTAACAATAGAGGTTCAGGGTGAATGAGTGAGTCGTATTTCGAGATCACGGATCAAGAGTGGCGCAGTGGTAGTTTGGCAGAGGATAAACTCGACCAGGTTCAAGAAAGTTTTAACTCGATAGGTTTTGCTGTTGTTGCTGGGCTCGTGCCTCCTGCGATTTGTGAGCAACTGATGACTGCTTTTCTTGAAGATGTTGAACTGATTCGTGAAAAGGCAGGATTAACTCCGCATGAAAAGCACACGGCAGCGGGGCATCTGCAATTGGGGCCGCGCCGTAGTGGGCCTTATGTGCGTAGTGAGATGGTTGCAAACCCGGTACTCGAAAGTGTTGTTGCAAAGCTTTTGGGGTCGGGTGCCTGGTTGGGCTTCTACAATGGCAATGTAAACTGCCCTGGCAGTGGCTACCAGCCGTTACATTTCGATAGACCCTATGCTTGGAAGACTGAACAGGCAGCTAAGGCGGCAGGTCAGCCTTGGCCACCTAATAGCACGACGGTTTCTTGCTCGTTAGCGCTGTCGGAGATTACCGAGGCTGCGGGTGCAACAGAAATATACCCCGGTAGTCACCATGAAACGGATGTCACTACTTGGGGTAAAGGGGAGCAACCAGTTCATCATCCAGACGTCGTGGCAAAGTGGGGACCACCGGCTTCTATGACAATACCCGCCGGTGGCATATGTTTCCGTGATCCTCGTATGTGGCATCGAGGTGTCAGGAATCCGTCGGACACGCCAAGACCGATGGTAGCATTGACTTATCATTCCGGGATGGCGAAGCACCAACGAGGCACCTTGGTCAATCTTACGCAAATAGACGCCGACGCGTGTGAGCAGGATCCTTCCCTCAAAATGTTAGATTCTGGTGTTCTGGGAGATGCTCGTTTAATCTTCGATGCGGACGCGAAGTCAGCTTTCGAAGCGCCAAATTTACATGGTGTGTATCGCAACGCACGGTTTATCGAAGCGCCGCGAGTGGCTAATCATTTTCTTGATGCACATTTGTTAGGTGGCGCTCGGATGGTGGAAAATCAGACTGTGCATCCTTATCCTAATCATGACTAAAGTCCTCTACATCGGCGGCAGTGGCGAGATTTCTGCGGCGTGCGTCGAGCATTCTCTCTCTCTTGGCCATGAGGTGTCTGTCTTCAATCGCGGTAATCAGCCGATTGACGGTGTTCGGAACATTAAAGGTGATGTTTATAAACCGAACCCATACCAGACGCTAGCGGACAAATCATTTGATGTGGTTTGTCAGTTTCTCGCATTTGACACCAAAACAGTCAAAGAGGATCTAGACTTTTTTTCGTCTCGTTGTAAGCAATATATTTTTATATCCACAGCATCTGCGTATGAAAAACCTTGTCAATATCATGTGATTACTGAGCAGACGCCGCTTTCAAATCCGTTCTGGGAGTATTCTAGAAAAAAAATAGCCTGCGAAAAATTGTTAGTAGAGCAATCTTCAGTACCTTTCACAATCGTCCGGCCAAGTCACACTTATCGACATCGGTTACCCGGCGCTGTCATCGACGGTAATCACCAGACCTGGCGACTGCTAAATAATAAACCCGTTGTTGTACATGGCGATGGTCAGTCGATTTGGACTTTAACCCACGCTGCGGATTTTGCGCGCGCTTTCTGCTGCCTGTTTCTTAACAACAAAGCATTTGGATGCGCATTCCACATCACAGACGACCAGGCGCATACGTGGGACAAATTGATACTGTCTAGTGCAAAAGTGCTTGGATTAGCAGCCGAACTAGTGCATGTATCAAGTGAGCGCTTAGTTTATCACCAGCCGATGTGGCAAGGACCCCTGCTTGGCGATAAATCAAACTCAATGATGTTTGATAATCGACGTCTTAAACAGGTGATTGGCGACTGGCAGTGTGAAGTGGGACTAGAGAACGGATTGCAGCAAGCCGGTCAAGTCGTACTTGATCATTTGTCGAAGGGTTATGAGCCGGATAAAAAACTTGATGAGTTGATCGATCGCATTGTTGAAGAAAACAGGTTCTAACCTACGTGCGCTTAGGTGTTGGCGGGAGGGTCGTCAAGACCGGATGGCGATGCGGATGGATTCATACCGTGTTCATATCCCGCGACCTTATCAATCTTCGCGAGCACATCTTCACCTTCGGCTGCAAGAATATGTTCCCTCAGGTTTGCGTAGGTAAACGGTTTTAGTAGTTGGCGCTGGTGTGTAAAGTAAACTAGCACCCCCCAGGCATTCAGCACAATACAAAGCCCAATAATTTCAGGTCGAATCAGGCTCGCGTAAAAGCTATACATCACAATTTGCAGCCAGACTTCCGGCTTGCTTACAATCGTCACTACGGCGAGTCGACCGGGTGGTAATAAACCCCAGATAACACCTGTGATGAGTGCCAAGCTAACAAACAGCAATTCTAGTTCAAATCGACTTATCTGCCCCTCAATCACACCGTTTAATGCCACAAATCCGAGCAGGAAACAGACGGCGGCATGCATCTTATGACCTACTTTATTTTGAGTATCAATCCAGATATTTAGCTGGCCGTTGAGATGGCTCCAGTTCTTGGCTTTAGCATGAAAGTCGTCTACTAATTCATAAATGCCGATGCCCATATACACAATCACTTCAATCCATAGAACAACCGCAAGTGTTGTGTCTACAGGCATAAACTCGGTTGCATTCAACATAAAAACTCCTCTCAAAGATAGCCGTCGCGCGTCGGGTTCTAAAAGTCATTTACTTACAAACGAACACCGGTATTCTTCTTTCTGTACGATCTTGGTAAGCCTGATACGGTGGGTAATATTGGCAACAAGTTTTCCAGATTTCCGTTTTCTCCTCGTCAAAAACTTCACGTACCGTCATCTCTTTGGTTTGCCCTGCATAAGTAATGCGAATATTCGGTTTGGCGACGAGATTATGATACCAAACCGGGTGGCGAGGGGCGCCTCCCTGAGAGGCTACCAAAGCAAAGCCTTCACCATTTGGTACGTACATTAGTGGAATCGTTCGTGTGCGACCGGACTTTACGCCTGTCATCTCCACTAACAAAATAGGCATGCCGGACAGTTGATTCATCAGCCGCCCAGCAGATAGCTTGTAGACAACAACATTAATTTTTGTGAACAATTTAAGCAGCCACCTAGGTGGTAGCCGAGCGGTTGTTGAAGGCACTGATGAAGATAATTCTTCGCTCATCGTTATGCCGCACTATTGGGTTGATTACGTAGTACGCGACCTGAACGCTGGCCCGTTAACTCACCATTTTCTACAATGATGTTTCCATTGCAGATTGTGGCAAGATAACCCTTTGCTTTCTGGGATAAACGCGGCGTATCGTTTGGAAAATCACGTATGAGTGTTGGTTGTCCTTCAGTGACCTGATCGACATCGATGATATTGATATCTGCCCGCATGCCAACGGCGAGCGAACCACGATCTTTAAAACCCAATATGCGCGCCTGTGCACTGGTCAGCAGGCGAATGGTTTCTTCCAGCGTAAAGGTGCCTTTTTCTCGATGCCAATGAGAGAGCATGAAGGTTGACCAGCCTGCGTCAATAATTTGAGTGAGGTGTGCTCCCGTGTCGCCGAGGCTTGGTAAAATCCAATCGTTTTGAAGAAAGTCCTCCATCGCTTCGTAGTCATGATTACCAAACCGAACGTGAAACAAGGCTTCACCGTTGGTTTCAAGCATTATCCGTAGCCACGTTTCTGCAGGATGTTCGCCGGCTGCAGCAGCAATAGCTGGCAGACTTTCGTCCGCGCCCTTTGTGTATTCGGGTGACTCGCTATCACCGAGATAGTAAAAATTGCTAACCCACATGTCTAGGGGAGGGGTGCCGTCTTCGCCCATTTCGCTTGCCTCCCTGATAAGGTTGGCGCGGGTATCTGCATCCTGAATGGCGGTCAGGCGGGCAGAAAAGTCGAGACTTATGAGTTCACGCCATGCGGGAGACATGAACATGATGTTAGTTTTGAGGCCAGATAAAAACCCAAAGGAGCGAGGTAGAGCGAGACCTGTGATGTCGATGCCTTCAGCACGCATTGAGTCAATAATGTCTTGGTAAGCATTCGCTTTGCCAGGGCCTCCGGGTATATGCGGAGCCGTAAATATCACGCGAGTTTGGGCAGCCAAAGCCTGTTCTCTCAAAAGCGCCATCTCGGAGTCTAATCGAGAATATTCCAAGACGTTTTGAACGAGGCCATTGTTCTCTCCAACTGCTTTGGCGATGGCAACCATTTCAGGCGCTTTGGCAAACGTACCCGGTATGCTGCGGCCATCAGGCATCTTGTGCGCCACTAATCGGCTGGTAGAAAATCCGATGGCACCTTCAGCGACAGACTTGCCAGCCAGGGCTGCCATTTGCGCTATTTCATCCGCTGTCGGTTCTTCATCGACCCCGCGTTTGCCCATGACATAAGTCCGTATTGCACAATGACCGACCATCCCTACAAGGTTGATTGCAGGTGTCAGTTTATCCAGAGAGTCCAGATATTCGCCGTAACTATTCCAATCCCACGGTAGCCCGTTGAGAATAACTGAGCTTGGGATGTCTTCCACCGATTCCATCATCCCAGCTAAGTATTCCCGATCTTCGGGTTTACAAGGAGCGAAGGTTACCCCGCAATTGCCGATGAGCGCAGTCGTCACGCCGTGCCAGACAATGGGGGTCAAATCGGGATCCCAGCCTGCCTGAGCATCAAGATGGGTGTGGAGGTCGACAAAGCCAGGTGTGACAGCGTGCCCTTTGGCGTCGAGTTCCCTTGCACCATTACCTTCAACATTGCCGATTGCGACAATGGTGTCGCCGTCAATTGCGATATCACCAGGATAGGGCTGCGAACCCGTGCCATCGACAATAAGTCCGCCACGGATGATGAGATCATGAGACATGATGGAGCTCCCTCTAGTTCATTTGTGTCATTTAAATCAAGAGTACACCAAATAATCAGAGAGCTGTCATTGTTTCTCTATTGTCGCTGTTGACGCGATTTGAACCCATCCGGAACTAATCTTTTACTTTTAGACAACTGATGTGCCCTTCGGGTGACAGCGAAAGGGGTTGGTGCGGGAAGAAGGTGACGGAGGGACTATTGCGGCTATTAGCGTCTGACACGTGCCACTCGTCAGTGACCTCACGGATAAGTACCAGCGAGGTGTTATTCGGTTCGCAAGTAAAGCGGCAGCCTTAGTAGCCTGAACGCCATGCCTACATCGAGTTTTTTGCGAAAACTTCGAGTAATAAGAAAACAGTGACGATGAACTTTTTCTAGGCTTTGTATGCCTTGCGTTGGTCTCGGAAACGGGCAACGCGTTTTCGCCAAGCTCTATAGCTGGCGGGCTTCAGCCATTGTTTCATGTGGATTTTCAATCGGGGCTCAGTGATGCCAAATCTATTTTCAATCGCGGAAAAGGGGATGTCATCGGCTAGCGCCATTTCGATGACCTCGCTGCGCTGAGGTTCCTGTATCGCGTGCATGTCAATTTAGACCTAAGTTAATGGAGAAAGATACGGTGGCCCAGTGAAATTGGATCTCCAATTGCTGTAAGTCGTGGCCGAGATACCATATTCCCCGAGGAAACGTGTTTCTGTAAGCGCTGTGAGTGACATGGCACCACGCAGTCCTGTCGATCCGAGGCGCAGCGAAAGAGAAACGGGGCGCGAGGTATCTACAGCCGCTAATCGCAAGTAGGACCGAGAAGCTTTAGTTTTGCGAGCGCTAAGCCATCATGATTTTCAATGGATGGTTTTATCATGTGGTTCGTTGCTTGCTATGATGCCATGACGATAGCGATTAAAAGCCGTGTACCCGGTATAAATTCATCTTTAGGCTGACCCCAGCCACAGGTTTGTGCGTAGAACACAGTATGGCGAAACAAAGCGAGATAAAAATAGATACGCATCAGGCATTGCTCGCTGTTAATGCTGTGCTGACGAATGGTCATAGCACAGACGCAGGCACGAGTTGGCGCGGCCTGACCGTAACGTCAGACCTTGACGGCTATACGGTGACCCTGAGCGATGATCAGGTGGAGCTGCGGCTGCTTTTCCACAATAAATTCCAACTCAAGTG
>Ga0208964_1000503_pt1 | contig 20554 bp, 25 predicted proteins | sample AOAMet1_08_M0_20_2_FD_188227 | JGI IMG/M metagenome (GOLD analysis project Ga0208964, IMG submission 188227) | Ammonia-oxidizing marine microbial communities from Monterey Bay, California, USA - CAN11_08_M0_20 (SPAdes) | ecosystem: Environmental > Aquatic > Marine > Intertidal zone | place... | reverse complement strand
TGAAATAAACTTTTTCGTAATACTTATGCTCCATCAACAAACAACAACAACAACTCAAAATCAAAATCAAAATCAAACTCAATGGCGAAGAAGAACACTACCGAGATGAAGAAAGACGCTCGTGGCGAGTGTAGGTTCTGTATGTGTCCGCTGCTCCACGGACACTGCGAAATTAATAATCAGGAATTATCGTTCGGGCAAGTAATCGGCACGACGACGACGAAATTTTGTAGTAAAGCGTGTCAAGGCTCGTGGGCGAGGCAAGAGATGCGGATTGATATGGAACGAGACCTAACAGCCGAGTGTAATTTTAGTAGTGAGGATTATAAAGGCGCTGTTAAAACACTAGCGGGTTTAAATAAGAGCAAACTACCGCCGACCGCCAAAGAAAAGGAATGCCGTTATGTGTGCGAATTTACTGCGGCGGTGTATCTTTCTAATCGGTTAGAAAACGCGTTCTTGAAAGCCTGTCTTTCTAGGAGTGAGACGAAGGCTGAACTTAACAAGCGCCGACTTAAAGTCAAGGAGAAATACGGAGAACTACTAGAATTAGCGATGACTAACCAGACTACGGCAGATGTGTCTTCTCAAATCAAGTGGATAAGTAATGCGTGTGTGTGCTTCGCCAATGAGAATATGGGGCAAATTAGCGCGTTTGCGAAATAAATAAAATTGAAATAGATAAATAATTTTTTAATGATAAACTTTTTTTTATGAAAAAGGATTTTCCAAAATCATTTTCCAAAAAATTGAAATCAACCTTTATGAGATACTTATGCTCCATCAACCAACAACAACAACAACTCAAAATCAAAATGACTAACGCTCAAAGCAAAAATTGCTTCACCAAGGAAGATGCCGTTGCCACTGAATTTGCGGTGGAGATGCGTCCCTGGATTAAAGAACAAATCCACGCACTCAAAGCGCATAAACTGATGGACTGGCAGTTTGAAGCGATGATGGATTTAATAGATACATCGGTTGCCAATGGCTGGGGCAAGGAGATGATTGAGATAATCTGTGAGGTAGAGAATGAGCGACGCCTCGCAGGACTTTCATATACCAATATGGACAGCGACGATGAGACGGAATAAATCAAAAAATTGAAATCAACCAAATAGAATATTTTTTACTCCATCAACTAACAACAACAACAAGCAATGACGAATATTGCCTACATCATCAGCCAGTTTGAGGACGAAGTGAAGGAGGCGTGGCGAGTGTATTATGAAGATTACGCCGACGATGAAGACGATGACCTTGACGAACGCAAAGAGGCGTTTATACAGGAGCAATACAATACTATTAACAAGACAAGTTGTGAGTGTAAGGACTTTATCAACAACAACCTTACCATCTATTTGGCGATGGAGGAAGAAGTAATTAGCGAGTGGGTAAAGACCATCGGCGACTGGGAAGGATATGGAATTGAGACAGTAGTTAATCGGTGGAGGTATTTTAAAGCAGAGGAGGTGCTTGCGGATATTACGGAGGAGGAATAAACCAAAAAATTGAAATCAACCAAATAGATAATTTTTTACTCCATCAACTAACAACAACAACAAAACAAAATGGAATACAAAACTATTGCTGCTGCTTACTGGACGCCGAACACTATTTTCAAAATACCACGTGAATGGGAAATGAAAGATGTGAAAGTAGTGAAAGATATTCTATACTACAAGGGCGAAATACAAGACGTGGATAAGTATGTATGTGAAGGCGATGATAATACAACCCCTATGGAAATGCTTGACGATACGGACGACCTTAACAGTGATGACGAAATTGACGTTTAATAAATCAAAAAATTGAAATGATTGAATACTTAATTTTTTACTCCATCAACCAACAACAAAACAAAATGAGCGATGATGTATCAACACTCAAAACGCGAATTCACGGAGACATTTACGACAACTTTGCGAATGAATGGGAAGAGGAATATGAAGATGATGAATATGAAGGATTATTTACCGAAGACGACCAGATATGGTGGCGTATGCGAGACAAGGTAGAAGAAGAATATAATATGGGAGCATTTGACGAAGAAGATACTTTATTAAACCAACTTGAGGATATACCGATGAGCGAATATGCGGAGATTTACAATTACTGGAAATACCACCTTTCACCTACTAAAAATACTTTTGATGCGAGCAACCCTCATAATTCCCACCTCTTATTTGAATATATGATGACGACCCCCCACCGAGTAGTATTAGAAGTAGTTCTACATTTAATGCCTGATATTTGTTGTGAAATAGCTGACGACATTATCAGCGACAGAAACATCATCAGGAAAAAAACATTTTGTAAAGTAAGTAAGTTGCCGTGCGTCGTGAATGAACTTATTTGTGAATACGTTGCGGAATAAACCAAAAAATTGAAACAACCGAAATAGAATATTTTTTACTCCATCAACCAACAACAACAGCAACAGAAGATGCCTATTTGTGAAAAAAACAAACAAGATGCCCAAGAGGTTATGGACGCAATCTATATGATTGAACAAGAACTCCGCAAAGGAAATAGTGATGAGGCGTTGGAATGGCTTAAAGCATTGCGTGATACTGAACTCATTCAAGGGGTAGAAAATCGTGCTTGTATGGCGGTAATAGACCCGCGCGATAAACTTACCGACGTGGAAAAAATCAGTTCTGGAAAATGGCAAGTTTGTAAGAGGTGTGATGCCATTGTTAAAAATCTGGCGGAACATACACGAAGCAAAAAATGTTCTCACGGAAAATCTGCCAAACAATTTGTTAAAACAACGCATAAAATGGATAATCGTGAATTACAAAAAAAGTCTATTCTACTAGTGGATTCTATTATTAAAAAGCAACTTACAAAATAGCATCTGGACTATCATCTAACGGATTACTATTTAATGAAGATGTGCTGCTGCCTACGGGACTACTACTACTTAATTTTTTATCTGTTCTTTCAAAAATGCTTTTCATTTTTGGGACTTTAGATAATTTATCTGGATAGGTTGTAGATAATAAATTACTCTCTGCGACTAAATCAATATACCTTTTGTAATAGGTATCTAATACCTTCTTCGGCTCGCCTTCTCTGTTATTTTGCGAAAGATTTAATATTTTATGTAAGTCTATACTCAAGTTGTAATATTTTTTACTCGTCTCTAACTCATTCTCTAGATTATCTTGAATACGTAAGTATAATTCTATTGAATTGATAATACCGATGGTTAGGGACATAAGACAGACTATACCTGAAATATTTTCTTGTTCTACATAAGCCGTTAGACCTACAGAGGCAACAGATGCGACTGAAGAAAGAATTATCGTAGGGACACGAAAGTAGGTGCTTACTTGCTTGTAGTAGAAATATCTCTTCTTGTGATGCTGTGATAAATATACGCTGTTCTCTCTTAAGTCGTTAAGTATTGTTTCAATATCAGTAGTCCATAGCATATACTATATAGCAACATTAAGCGAATAGCATTTGCGGCACTCGTGGTATATATGGTTCTTGTAGTTCTTTCTTTTTGCGTGGCTTTTTATCATCTTCGTCTCCGTGATAATGATGATGGATTTGCGTAATAGGTGCTGCTGTTTCTTTTTTCGGTTTAGCGATTTTATCTTTTTTAATTTTCAATTTGCCTTCTGCCTTTAGTTTTTTTAATTCCTTAAGTTCCGCAATTTCCTGCTGGTCTGCCTGTTTTTTAGCATTTGATTTAACCGATTTAGCGGCGCGTGCTTTCTGTAGTTTATCCGCCGTCATTTTCCTACTATCGTCATCAATGGGTTTCTTACGAGTATAAGCACGTTTTGTTTTTTTAACGACTTCCGCTTTAGGCAACTCCTTAAGAATAATATCTACTTCGCAATCACTTTCACTTTCACTACAACTAGATTCATCACTATACTGGGGCATATATTATAGGGAGAGAATAAAATATTGCTCTATAATATATGGATAGAATTAAATGTTATACCAGTGGCGACGAAATTAAGTTCCTTGATGATATGACTGAAGCAGACAAACCCGAGTTCCACGATATAACTGATGAAGAGCTTAACGATATGTTCAAGCACTTAATTCCAGTAGAAGTAGTAGAAGACGATGAAGACGAGACTATAGAAATACCAGACAATATTAATTACGAAATTTATGGGGCGGACTGGTATAGAATGAAATTCCCTGGATTTGATGAAGAGCATTATGAATTAATGGCGAAGGCAGCAAATTATACCGAGACGGAGAAGACACCTGAACCGCGCATATCAAGCGAGATTAGCACTGAATAACAAGCGAAGAAATCCACTGTGGTAGCCTCTGGCGCAGCGGTGTATTGAGCGACCCACTGGACGTTAGAGGCAATGGTAGAGATACCACTGTAGATGGTGGCGGATTTTCCAACGGACAAACCATTTTCAAAATCAGTTCCAATGACGAAAGTTCCAATGTTGCTGGAGCGGTCAGCGAGAAGAACAGCAGACGATGAACCAGCGGTTGTTCCAGCGACGGCGGCAGCGCCAAGAGTGAAACAAGCAGATTTAGCGATTTCTGGCGCAACTCCAGAAATTGCTCCAACGCACGCGTCGGCAGCAAGGGGAGCGCCAACCACGCCATTGTTAAAGCAAGAACCTTTCCTGAAATCCACGAGAGAGTGGTCGGCAATAAGCATCTCGGCGGTGCTTTCTGCGCCTTGAGCATCTACGATGACTGGGCGAGCAGGGTAAGACTCTGCGTTAATCAAATATTGAAACTGGGTTAGTGTAGCAGATGTGCGATTACCAAGCGAGAAAGCAGCGCTGGTATCAATGGTTGCGTTAGGGCGATGAATTGCGATAATACGCTCAAGGGACGACATAGAGAACCCGAGGTTTGCGGTTAGGCGAGTGGCGGCGTTAGGGAGAGCAGCGCCCGAGTTCATAAATGAGGTAGCAAGAATGTTGTATTTTCCGCCAGTGGAGGCATCAACCTGCGCCTGCGCCATAGGTGAAAGCTCGGTCATCATCGCGCAAAGCTCCACTTCGTCAAAAGTGAAAGCGTTCGCCGCAGCACTGAAAGCGCAATTTACGGCATCTTCCAAGGTCAGGCGAATTTGAATACTTGAGAGGGAAAACCCAGGGATAAGACGGTGGGGGGTAGTGTTAAAAAGAGGGTTAAGCACTAGAGGGATAGTGAATACACGAAAAGCACCAGCGGCAACCGCCTGCCCACGTAGAGCATCACCCTGTGTTCCAAGCATTACTGCGCCATAACCAGCTTTCCACTCGCAAGTAGAATCAGTGTCAAGCATAGAAGTTGCTAGAACATTCCAGCGGGAAATATCCGCAATTTGAGCGCCCGCAGTAGAGATTTGTAGGCGGTTAATGAAACCGAGAGCGCCTGCGCGGTCTAGAGTATAGTTGCCTGTTGCCGCCACGCGCACCTTAAGATACATAGAACTCATATCATAATAGCTTCCAGCCAAATTTCCAGCCAAATCTAGCTGAATTACTTGTCCAGAATTGAAAGTAGTGCTGTTAGTAGGGGGGATTTTCACGCGGTAAGAACGAGCGCTGACGGCGCGGCGTTTTACCTGGTTGTATGCGAGGCTTTCACTAAACACGGCATCACTCATTATAATATACGAATAGAAAATAATTTATTCCTAATGTTATTTTTAATCTGGGTGATTATAGATTAAAAAGAACTAAATGGACTTATCGTGTTCCTCGTTCAAGAGTTTTAAGAACTGGTTTCGCAATTGCGCCACCAATCGCAAGACCCGCTGCGGCTTCTGGGGCGGCAACACTCGCCACCGCCATTGCGGGGTCAATAAACTTTGCGCCAATTTTCGCACCTGTATGGAGTGATTTGTTTCCAATTTTTGCTGCTCTGTGTAGAGTTTTTGAACCAACTTTAGAGAGCATATATATATGGGTTAGAAATTAAACATCACCAAGTCCTTCTTCATCATTATCCGCAGTTTGTTTTATCGGGTTTTCCTTAAAGTAATGCTGTATTGTTCCTAAATCATATTGTGGTGCTACTGGTATATTAATATACTCAAATTTTAGTATGGCTTGTAGTTCCACTCCACTACCTATTGCTAAAGCATTATTATCAGCATCAAATAAACCGAGTTCTATCTCATTTAGACTATTGCGATTTACTAAATACTTATTTACTTCTGCTGGGCGATAATTTATGACTTCGCCATAATTCGCATTTACTGGGATACGTAGTAATGTATTATTAATTACTCCACTACTATTGATGTTGCTTAAGATGAAACTATTTACCTTTAAAAAAATATATGGCGTAGGGATAAAATTAACTGTGCTAGGCATATAAACTGTATATGCTGGACTAGACGAATATAGTATAGGGTAATCATATTCGTTAGTGTTAGTTTTACCAGCGCCTATTAGTGCGCCGCACGTGGTAGGGCGTGGGTCATTATTAAATACCTGAAAGCGAAATGTGGATACAAAAGAAAATTTAAACGATTTTTCATCATATACGCATTGAACGGCATTTGCGGGTGCTACAGTTTGTCCGTTAATATAATCCCTAAACTGCCACGCGCTATATATACCTACGGGGAATGTTAATGTGTATATGAGAACACTTGTCCCGCTAGATGTTAGGATTTGAAATGATAATTTGTTATTGTTTTCGGTAATATTATTTATTACATTAGGGATAGTTAATCCAATTACGCTTACAAGCATTCTTACAGCCGTAGGACAAGTAATGGGTGTAGATAAACTATACTTAAATGGACTACGGCTTACGCAGTTAGAACTATCCAAATACAAAGTAGATGACTGAATAGCAGTATCAAGCTTATAAGAAGCCATTTAATATATATCTATATAATAACATAATGAGCCTTTCTATAATAGTGCCGACATATAACAGACGCAAATTTAGCGATTTGATTTCACTTAACATAACATCACAAGATTACCCCTTAATCAATGAGATAATTGTTGCCGATGATGGAGAAAATGATGAAAGATTAATTTTATCAGTTCCATATACAGTATTGTATTACCGAGTTCCACGTATGACGATAGGCGAGAAACGAAACTTCTTAATAAGTAAATGCTCTGGAGAATATATTGCTAATATGGATACTGATGATTTTTATTGCCCTACGTATTTATCCACGTCAGTATTTAATTTGATAAAATCAGGTAAATCCATATCTGGTAGTAGTGATATGTTGCTAATGGATACAACCACGAAAAAAATATATCGTCAGCGGTGTATTTACCTACATATGCTTAATGAGGCAACTTTAGTATTCAAAAAGTCATACGGAGATAAAAATAAATTTTCATCAGGCAACGCCGCCGAAGGTTTAGCATTTCTTGAAAAATCGCTAAATGATATATACGAAACTCCTATAGATGATATTATGCTATGCCTGGCGCACGAAAAAAATACAGTTCCTAAATCCCAATGGTGTATTCCAAAATACGAAACATTCCTAAATATGGATATATATGCTCGTCATCTTATTTTTTCTAACGATATAGTATAATGGCTGAACGACACTACGCCCAACCAGTGCTTACACCCGCCCCACCACAACTCGCAATCCCACAAGGTAAGTTTTTCCAGATAGACCAAGAATATTACGAACCGAAAGAAGTAGAACCTAGTCTTGAAGATATACACAGCAAGGGTAGAACCCTACGTGCTCACGGACGCAATGTTAATCTAAAAGCGAATGGATTTATTACTCCCGAGACGCCATTAGGGCTAGAATCTGGTAGTCTAAAAGTAAATTACGGTTCATATTTGTATCAGCAGAAGACAGGCTACGATGCGTTCCACCCCGCCAACAGAATTACACCAGCCGAGAATATGCGCTTTCAGTAAAAAAAAATATACATTATAGAGATGCTTTATAGTCTTACTTGCGGATAATCACTCCGCCCCGCCATATCGGGGGTTTGTAGTCCTTTTTCTGTTCCTCAATTTTAATTTCCGCTTTTTTATGGCAGAGAACACAGGCACGCTTACATTTTAAATGCTCGGCGCATAGTCCGCTCCCCTTACATTCTTTACAGTATGCTTTATTACGCTTATGGATACAGATGCCTTTCCCATTACAATCAACGCAGGTATATTCCGTCTTTCCGTGCTTACATTTAGTGGGCCACGTCATTTGCTTATTATATATGTAGGTATTTATCTTTTGACGCTTTCAATTTTTTGAAAAATGTAGGTGAGTCTAGGCAAGGTCCTTTTTCCCCGAAACCAATAAACTAGCAACTCACTACCCCTGTTTTCGTAAGTAATTACCCTCGTTATTTCATATTTTTTTTGCTAGTTTAAATAAAAAAGGGAAAAAGGAACTAAATAGCCGTTTATGTAGAGAACACTTGTTAAAAGTTGTAAAATCCCTCCCTACATAAGCAAAAAACGAGGATAATTGCCCGTAAATCAGGAATATACCAAATATACTTTTATATAAGAAATTATACTTTTATATAAGAAATACATACCTTTTATATGAAATAATATAGGAAACTATATAAAGTATAAGAAATGTTATATAAAGATATATTTTGCTATATTAATATCGTATGCCCATCTATACTTGCGACGCTTGTAAATTCACTACACCGATTAAAACCCATTATAATAAGCATCTCAATACCAGTAAGCATATTGAAAATACATCTAAAACATCAGTATCTAGCGATTTGTCTAGCAATGAGGACGAATTAGAGTGGGTTGTAGAGCAAATTTCAGTGCTAAAAACCTGCTTTGAAGAATGTAAGCAGATGATTACGGATTTAAAAAATCAAACGCCTACACACACTCCACAGGCGCATACTACCCCCTTGCCTCCACCTCAAACTATAACAATTAACAACTCAAAACCAGTAGATGAAACGTGTAATCCACGATATATTGAAAAACAACTGAACGATAATCCATTGTATAACGATACTCCAGATATAGATACATTTTTCTTACGTAAGAGCCCATACATTAATTTTGATTTTAGCGATGTAGAAGGATTGAGTGATGTATTGACTGATGGAAAAAGTTTCGTAATTGATTACTGCGTAGAGTTCGTTAAAAAAACACTAGCATCGGGTAAGACGTTGCCGTTTGTATTTAAAAAGGGAAGTTGGTATATCAAGGGTAAGGATAATCTCTGGGAAAAAGAAGATATACCATCAACTGGTAATAATCCAGCGGCGACTAAATTCGTCCATTCAATTATCGTAAAAAAATTGACATACATCATTCTTAACAGATTTATTGATTATTGGACTGAAAAAACAGAGGGAAATCAGTGGCTTCGCTCTAATACAGCATTGGAACTATTGGCGGACGTATTCAAACTTGAACTATACCATAACAAGGAGTTTCTAAAACCGTTAAGCGCGCTTTTTTAAAAATATTTCTATTTAGTATATGCCGACTAAATCACAATTAGCAAAACTCAACTCACTGAATTATAATTTAGCAGATGGCGATAAAAAAGCCAAAAAAAAAGCGACGAAAAAAATAGATAAGATGGGGTATGAAGTAGCATCTACCAGCAGGGGAATTACTCATTTGAAAAGTAAAGGAGATGATACAACATATGGAAAACATCACGTGGTAGTCGTCAAAGGAACTAACCCGAAAAATAAAAAAGACCTATTAAGCGATTTTAAATTAGGTATTGGAATGTCGGGAACAGATAAGCAGTTTAAGCATCGGCAGAAGAAAGTGAAAAAGATTTATGAAGGCATCGGCGATGAAGATAAGCATCTTACTGGGCATAGTTTAGGAGGCTCACAAATTACCAGTATGATGGCGAAGTCTAAATCTATTAGGGAAAATACTAAATCAGCAACCGCATTTAATACAGGGTATAGCAAGGCGTTTGATAATGAACTTAAGAAAGGATTAACAACTACCGATAAAAAAGAAATCAAAAGCAAACTTACCCATCATCATCAAAAAGGAGATATAATTTCGGCGTCTTTAACGGATACTGCCGTAGGTAAGGTGAAGACGCAAAAGAAGGCGACTTCGTCAGCACATAGTCTAACGAACTTTCATCGTGATAAATCTATTTCAGCGGAAGCAGAGCCAGTCGTAGAACAAGAATAAATATAGCCATATATTATATGCTTTCAATTACCGAGAAGGAAAATCCAAAAATGTCCGTTTCAAATACGCCAAATAATTTAGATAAGCCCCTTACCAAAGATGATTTAGGTTGCCTACCTAACTATAGCGGATTTAGTATGATGATTGTCGGTAGTTCAGGTTCAGGAAAAACCACTTTGTTATACAGCATTATGACGAAATCAAAAAAAAAAAAATTATGTCAGTCATATAAAAGATTATTTGATTTTATTTATATCATCAGTCCAACGCTCGGCGGTAAAAGTATGAAGAACGATAAATTTAGTTGTATCCCAGACGACCAGATATACCGAGAATTAACCCTAGAAGGACTTACCGAATTAGAAGAAAAATTGTATAAAAATAGAGAAGATGACCTTAATAGTATTGTAATAATGGACGACATAGGTTCGCAGTTGAGGAGAAATCAAAAGTGCGAAAAAAAACTCGTTCAGTTAATTCAAAATAGACGCCACGCATTTACCAGCTATATTTCACTAGTCCAGAAATTTAAAGATTACCCTACAGGGATAAGAAACAATTGTTCTCATTTAGCATTTTTCCGCCCCAAAAACCGTATGGAGAGCGACTCTATTACGAATGAACTGATGCCTTTTGATAATAAAAAAAACGCTCAATTATTATCATTCGTGTTTGATAATGAGAAGAGCAAATTTCCATTTATGTTTGTAGATATGTCGTTAAAGCATAGTAATAGATTTCAATTTTACAACGGGTTTAATCCCCTAACCATTACCGACGAGCAACCGCTCAAATGAATTATATTATATAGCAATATAGTATAAGATGCCGAATGCGTGGGTAGAACACACGAAAGCTTTTGCGAAAAAAAACGGAATTACTTATGGTTGCGCCATTAGCGACCCAAAAAACAAGGCGTCTTACCATAAGCAGAAGGGACGGGACGCAAAAAAAACACGAACTCCAGAGCAAGAGAGTGCGGGTATGGGAGCAGAAGATGTTAATGTAGCGGTAAAACCGCAACCAAAACAGAAAAAGCAATCCAAAGCAGTAAATAAAAAAATCGTTAAATCGCAGGTTTCAAAAAGTATTGATGATAATGAGGATTTACAGGAATTCGCGTATAGTTATATGGCATTAACTCTTATGGATAGTAGCGACGCAAAAAGGTCAAGTGCTACTCAAAAAAGGATACAAACTGCTTTGAAAAAAGCAAACCATAACAAGTATAAAGAATTTACAAATATGACCGATGAAGAAGAAAAAGATTTTTATAGTTGGGAAGGCGACCTTGACTTGTCTGGTGATGATATACAAGACGTAGCGGAAACTTGGGGGTTAATAGTCAAAATGGACGATGATGACGAATTTTCAAGTATTAAAAATAAAACTGGAGGTGAAACAACGCCCCAATGGTATAGGCAATTTTTAAAAAATAGGAAATAACTAATTTCTACGCCTATTATATATGCCTCCAAAACTGTCGCAAAAGCAGACAGTAATAGTAAATATCGGCGATAAAGTAGTCAAGAAGAAAAAACGTAAGCGCCGAAAAAGGACTACCGCAACACGTAGGGGAGGCGAAGCAATACAATACGCAACTGGGGCACAAGCATCATTCAACCCACTTCAACAAATAACTTTAGCACAATCGGCACGAGAACTCCAATTACAATCTTTAGCGAATACTAATACGCAAGGGCATAACAATCTATTAACCGATGGACGGGATAGTGAAATACAACGTATAACGGCAGAGCGGGGCGGAGGTTTGCGACTTCAAGAACAAGAACGTTCTGCTCAAGCGGCACTACCATCAGCACGACCGCCGTCAGCATCAATTATGGCGAGTGCGAGGGATATGTCGGCACAACCAGACGTGCGTCCAGAGTTTCAAGAAGAACAACAACAACGTAAAGCTCGTATGGCGATGTTGCGGCGGGAGGGGGAAATTCGGCGAGGATTTTTCGGCGGAGCAGAAGAAGTGAAAGACGATAAACCATCACACCCATTTAAACCGATAAATAAACCACGTGAAGCACCACCACCACTACCATCACGACCAGTAGAACAACCATTTAAACCGATGAATAAACCACGTCAGGCATCACCAGAAAAACCACCACGACCAACAGAACCACCATCAAAACCATCACGACCAACAGAACCACCACCAAAACCAGACCGACCACCACCAGAACCACCAGCAAAACCACCAAGAGTAGCAGAAGCAAAAGTAGCACCACCACTACCACCGAGACCATACACAGAAGCACCACCAACATATAATCCAAACAGACCAGCAGAAGCAAAAGATGCGCCACCACCACTACCATCAAGAGAAAAAAGCACGAAAGCACGAGAAGCAGCAGAAAAACGAGAAGAAGCAAAAGCAAAACGAGAAGAAATAGCAATGGAAAAAAGAGTATTAGCAGCACGAAAAAAAGTGGAGGTAAAAGCAGAAAGGGACGCAGAAAAAGCAGCAGCAAAAGCAGAAAGAGATGCGATTAAAGCAGAATTAAAAGCAACACGAGACGAAGCAAAAGCAAAAAAAGCAGAGGTTAGAGGAGAAATAGCAGCGATTAAAGCAGCGACCAAAATGGGGAAATTACCACCGCCACCACCGCCACCGCCACCGCCACGCGATGAAACACCACCGCCATCACTCACCACACGACCACCGACACCACCACCGACACCATTTCAAGCATTAGGCACACCAATAGGCTATCACCCATTAAGAACACCAGGTGCGCCACCAAAACCAGAACGACCACAATCACCACCACCACAAAAACCAGCACGAACTCGGCGCACACAAGCACAGATGGAAGAAAGTAAGTCTATGATGGGAGAAGACAACCCAGCACCACCATTAGCACCACTTCAATTGCCCCCACCATCACCAAAATTACCAGTAGTAGCACGAACTTCACCAAAACCACCACTATCACCAAAACCACTAGTAATAGCACGAGAACCGACGCCACCAAGACCACTAGCACCACCACCACCGCCACTACCGCCAGCACCACCACTACCACCGCCGCCAAGACAAGAAACAATCGCAGATTTTATGGCGGGAGGATTAAAAATGGGGGCAACAAGAAGTCAAAACTCAACACAGAAGCAAACCCTAAAAGCAAAAGCAGAACACGCAACAGGAAAACTGGAAACGGAAGACGAAGCAATAGCAAATATATGGGCAAATTACGCAAGTGAGGTAGGACTAAACCCCGAAGAAGAAGAAGTTAAAAAAAAATTAACGATAAAAGAAAAAAAAGCAGCACGTGATAATCAAGCAAAAGAAGAAGCACAAGAGGTATTTAAAAAAGAACGAGAGAGAATAGCCTCACAAGACGACGAAGCAATAATGAGGGAAGCACTTAACGCACGAAGAGCAGCAAATCCAGATATGAGTGATGGTTCAGCACCTATGAGCCGCCAGACATCAGCGGAGAGTGAAACATCAGGAACAGCATCAAGCACAGACGATGAAGACCGACAGAGAATAACTCAAGCGGCACAGAAATTAGAAACAATTAGAAAAGCTCAAGGTATAACACCAGCACGAGAGAGGGAATCAAGAAAACAAGCAGAACAAACACTATTGAGGAAACGTAGCGAATCATTTGAGCCAACAACATTAACAGGACCTTCATTCGGCGATGCTCTTAAACCAGCAGAGAAAGAAGCACCGCCAACATTTAATCCAACCCTAACAAGACAACCACAAACACTACGGAATGAAGAACAAGCAGGAGGTAAATTAGCATCAAGATTGACTAGAATGAGCGGAGATACTATGGAATTCGCAGAAGCCCCACTTTCACGACCATCAAAATCACGAGACCGACCTGAACCGCCACCGCCACCGCCACCGCCACCAGTAGCAAAGCCCAGAGGCAGACCACCAAAAGCAGCACCCGCACAACCAGTAGTAAGTAGGGTGGTTTCACCGCCCAGAGGCAGACCACCAAAAGCAGCAGCCGCAGCAAAACCAACACCCGCACAACCAGTAGTAAGTAGGGTGGTTTCACCACCTAGATATAGACGTTCAAGACCAGACGATAGAGACGAAGGAAGTAAAGCAAAAGCACCCCCAGCAGTGCCGAGAAAGCGCACCGTTAGTGTAGATACAGCATTAAGCGCATCAAAGGCATTCAGTCCAGTAATAACACCAGACCAGCCATTAAAACTACGTCCAGAAAGAAAAACCAGACCAGTAAGAGCGGCGGAATTTTATGAAGAAGTGTTAGGGGGTGCGGAACAACAGGCAACATTCTTATAAATACTTAATATATATGGAGCAATTTAGGATTTTAGTATTTCACACTATTTTCAGCGAGAACGCATTTTGTTTATCCAGACGTTTAGGAATAACTATAGAAAATAATTTCACCCCAGAAGAAGGAAAAATATATTTAGTATTCGGCGCACACGAACAAGCAATTAACTTGTATAACATTCAGCGCCAAGTTAAAAATATTAAGTTCATAATTATTAATACAGAACCACCGCAAAGCAATCATTTAAAAAACAAGTATTTTTTAACTTTGATGAAAGAGAATATCGTCTGGGATTATCACGATTTATCCAAAAAATATTTAGGCGGACAAGGTATTAGGGTATATTCAATGTATTTTCCAGAGTTTGTATATACACCAGTAGAGACACCAAGAGCAATAGATATTTTGTTTGTAGGAAGCAAGAACGACCGAAGAGTTGCCGTGGAGAAGAGATTACGAGAGAAATATCCAGATAAAAAAATAGAATTTCATATGGATTGGAAGCACAGCGACCAAGCAGAGATGCGGAAACTTCTACAGTCAGCAAAAGTAGTTCTAAATATACCCTACTACGACAGCAATATTTTAGAAACACATCGTATTCATTTTGCTATGGCGTGCGGTTGCGAAGTAGTAAGTCTATATTCAGGATACAAAACAATAGATGATTTTTATTCACCCTACGTCCATTTCTGCCACGATTTATTTGAGTATTTTGATACAGAAGATATGCTCCCACTCCATATGACGGAACAAAAGAAAAAATATCCAGCCCTTATATCAAATCTTATGATGCTAATTACCCATAACAGATGGATATTAGAGCAACTGATTAAAAATTAATATCACCATATAGTAAATGTCGTTTCAAACCAACATCGCAGGTTGCCCACCGTGTAATAATTTCACATTCACCACTACCTCTGTTTCGGCAAACAGCGTCAGTTGCGATAATTTATCTGCTACTAATGCTAGTATAGTCAATCTTACCACAACTACCTTTAGTCCAGTAAATATAAATACCAGTCTTATTATCGCCGACGATATACACGTAGATAATCTTTCAGCAACGACGATAAACAGTAGTCTTTTAACTACGGTAGATTTAATCGCAACCAGTGGAACTATCAATACTTTCTATAGTGGGTTCATTGAAAGCGTCGGCGCTAATATCAGCAACTTATCGGCAGACCATATACACGTAAGCAATATTTCTCTTGACGGCACACTAGGCGGGCATACCGCAAACCTCGTAAATGCTAATGTTCAAACCATTAATTGTAGTAGTCTAACTGGCGACATCAGTAGTAATTTATCGGCAGGTTCTGGAATTTCCCTTGCTACAGTATCAGGAATTACCACAATAACAAACACTGGAATTATAACAGACCCATTAAATCTTTCTACACTCAACGCTTCAACCATCAACTCAAGTAATATAACAAACTCGTCAAGTATAACAAGTGCTACTGGGGGTTTCGGCGTTGCTAGTGCTATAACAGTTAATTCATCACTCGTGAATGCGAGCACAACAGACACTCAATTATTATATATTGACGACACAAACACGGGCGATACAACCTCATTGGCACGAGCAAATAATATTTTAACCTTAACAGGGACAACGCTTAATGCGTCAATAGATATGAATTTCTTTTTATCAAACCCAGCGACACGACAACCTATTATGACGCTAAATGGTAATTTAGACGCAGTAGATATTAACGGCGATGTAAGGGTAAGCGGCACGATTGACGGCGATATATCTCAAAATCTTCAAGCAGGAACTGGGATTTCCCTTTCCACTGTAGGCGGTATTACGACCATAGGTAATACAGCACAGACAAGCGACCCGTTAAATCTCTCTACACTCAACGCTTCAACTATCAACTCAAGTAATATAACCAACTCGTCAAGCATAATAACAGGTTCTCTTACAGGGGACATCAGTAGTAATTTAGCATCAGCGGCAGGCATTACGCTTTCAACCGCAGCGGGAATTACCACTATTTCTTCTAATGCTTTATCACAAAGCACACAATATGCTTTTCAGGCGACATCAAACCTAAATAATAATCAAACAGTTGGAGCAGGGACGTTGCTTAATTTTAATGTAATAGAACTTGAAAGCACACCCGTGTTTGGAAGCGGATATGACACAGGCGGACAAAGATATTATATACCAGCAGGAGCAGGAGGCGTCTGGACTTTCGGGTTCAAAGCATTTATCAACACGACCCCGACATCATTTAGAATTGGTATTTATAAGAATGGGGGACTGATTGGAATGGGCGGTTATTCAAGCGAAGCAACAGAAGCATTTGACGTAGTCTGTAATGCCGCACCTAATGATTATTTTTGGGTAATGGGAGTAAGCGGCGGAGCAAGTGTATATATGTCGGCAAACCACTCGTGGTTCTATGGATACAGACTGGAAGCAGTAAATAATGCTGTAAGCATCACAACAGACCTAACTGTAGCAGACTTAAACGCAACTGATGTAGGGGCGGTTCTCGTAGCAGCGACAGATGTAGTAGCAGGAACGGCGACGGCAGCGACAGTCAATACCTCCACGCTAAACGCCAGCACAATTAATGGCGACATCGGGGGCAATTTAGTAGCGGGAACAAATATCTCTATACTAACAACAAGCGGATTAACAACCATAAGCACTATTACGCCTGGATTATCACACCCACTTAATATATCAAATCTTAATGTTTCTGTAGATGCTAATATATCAACTCTAAACGTTCAAACACAAATGACAGCAACGAATGCGAGTTTTTCAAACATTTCGGCATCTGGAAATATCACAGGAACAAATATAACAGGAACTGTATTAGGAGCAACAGATGTAGTTTCTACAACATCATATGCGGGATTTATGAATACATCAGTATTAAACGCATCAACGGTTTTAGCGGGAACAGATATATCTGCGACAATCGCAGCAGGTTCAAATATCACTTTAACCACCGACCCGACAACAAAAATTACGACCATTGCTTCAGGAGGGACAGCAGACCCATTAAATATCTCTACATTAAATGTAAGCACGGCGTCAATTTCAACTCTCACAATTCAGTCTCAACTAACCGCAGGCAATTCATCATTTTCAAATATATCAGCATCAGGCGATATATCAGCGACGACACTAACCGCCGACATAAGTCCCAACCTCGTAGGCGGCACAGACATAGCACTCAATACTGTAGCAGGAATTACCACGATTAATTTCACAGGAGGCACAGCAGACCCGTTAAATCTCTCTACACTTAATGTTTCAACCATAAACAACTCAACTATTAACTCATCACTCGTGGATATGGTTAATGGTTCGGTGTCTCAAACACTTGAGTTCGGCGCAGGTTCTAATTTAAAAATGGATAATTCTCTGGGCGATAGTGTAATTTTATATAATGACACAACCAGATTTAATTATGGGACATTATCCACAGCACAAAATCTCAATTTTGGCGTTGGATATAACGCATCTACTATTCAAATAACAGGAGGTAATGTAGTCAATATGGAAAATACCGCAGGAGTTAATATTTCAAATGTATCCATTAATAACGCCAGTATAACAACAGCGGAAATAGTAAATCTCTCATCGCCACTTGTTGGAGCATCACGATATTACGCACGACGGCAAACAGCCGAGCAAACACCAGGTAATTCAAACCAGACGTATTATCAAAATTATGACACATTAATGGCAGATAATTCTTACGTCTCTTGGGCGACACCTAACAACGCAACTGGCGGAGCGAATACAGGATTTTTAATTCAAACCGCAGGGACATACAGAATAGAATTCACATTCAACGCTCATTCACAGTCTTATAACAATCGTGTTAATTGGTTCAGTAGATTAACAAAAAATGGTGCTTCTTGGGACAGCAACAGATACACTACATTCACTTATACACGTGGCGACGATACAAGTTTTTCGCAGTGGAGCACGGCAAATACATTCTGTATAGTCCCACTTGCCGTAGGCGATTATATCCATACAATAACAACAGTTGCGAAAAACACACCTATTCACAACAATAACTGGACTGGATTGAAAGCATCGTGGGGGGCGACTTGTTCTTTTGAATTTCTTGGTTAATATATGCGTTCAAGAATAAAAAATAATATGTTCTTAATGTATATATGGAAGCAATTCTTAAGAAGAAAACATTTTCAGCAAACACCGAACGAGTATATGCGAGTATTGTAAAACGCTTGACAAAATTGGATTTTAAATTTCCAGATAAAAAAATTGAGAAACTTGATTACCTTAAGGAATTTTTTGAGAAGAACAAATTGGAAAAAGCATCAACTCGTTTGGATATACTTAACGTCATCATCGTGCTACGAGGAATTGAGGAGTTGCCCGTAGATAAACTAAAAGAATACAGGGGACAACTATTTCAAGAGCGACTAAATAATAATGTAGAAAAACTAAAATCGCTAAAAGAAACCCTTATGAGCGCAACAGAATACCGAGAGGAATTGCTTAAGGCATTTGAGGCGGGTGAATGGAAGAAATTCATCGTCGGGTATTTGATGATGACTTATGGTGTTCGTAATAAAGATGTAGATGTAGAAATAGTAAAAGACAAAAAGGATATGACTGACCCGAAGCAAAATTATATTTTTGTTCGTGGTAAGAAGGCGACGTGGGTGCGAAATGATTACAAAACAATTAAAAAATATGGAGTGAAGACAGAAGTCATCACTGATGATGAGTTTATTAAAGCACTAAAGGCTCACGGGGTAGGACGACTATTTCAGGTAGGAAAACTAAATTACAACCTACCTAAATTGCTAATTAATAAAATGCTTGAGAGCAAAGTGTTTAAAATGGTGATTGATGAGGCATATATGGCGAAAAATACAGAGGAGATTAACCGCTTAAGCAAAAGTCGTGGGACGAGTATTGCGACCATCAAAGGATTTTATGACCTCAATGCTACAGACGATGTCATTAAAGAATTGGTGTAGGTTATTTTCTATCTATATGGTATAGATGTGTGCTTTAACTGACCGATATGTATATGTAAGCGGGGCTAATTCTACTGCCGCAGCCGACAATTTATCCATTAAAATAGATTTAGGGCCGATTATGGAGCGAGTCCCCTACACTATGGTGGAAATTATTTCTGGTTCTATTCTTACCGCAACTCTTTCACAAGATGTATATGCCGTTAAGACGCAGGAAATTGCGATGAACGGATATAACGCAGGTAATACTGGTTCATATTTAGGGACACTTGCGAACGTCCAGACAGACATTACTACCGCTCCAGCAAAGCAGGCATATACTCTTAATGGAGATGGAGCAAAATTAGTCTTTGGAGGACAGACTAGATTTTTAACTATAGTGATAGAAATGGCTACTGGTGTAGTGAAGTCATTGGCCGATATAAGTCATTTTACGATGATGTTAAAGTGTTCTTACCCACGAGTAGGAGAGATTCAGGAGGAGTATAGAAGCCAGATGAACATTTAATATAATTCTATATATATGGAGTTCGTGAGTTTAACTAAATCGCCGAGAGATAAAAAAAGATACGTAATTGTATTCAAAAATCCAAGAAAGACAATCCATTTTGGTTATGAAGGCGCATCTACTTATATAGATGAGGGCGATAAAGAAAAGCGTGAAAATTATATTGCGCGTCATAAGGTTAATGAGGATTGGAGTAAGGTGAATGCTGGTTCTCTTTCACGTTGGTTGTTATGGGGTGATTCAAAAAATATTAATAGAAACTTGCGAGATTATTTAGAACGATTTAATATATCACGATGAATTATTCGTCGTCGTCGTCATCGTCGTCTTCATCACAAGCATTTGCGCAAACATATTCACCAGTGCTCTTCATTTGAATTATGTTGCTTGTCTTTCCACACATACCACATTCTGCTGATTTATTATTTGGCGCTTCTTCAATGAATAGAATATCACCTAATCCATTATCATTAAAATACCCATCACATAGAGAACATTTTACCCACTGCTCGCCACAGTCTAGAGGAGGATTTTTCATACAATCCGTATTCTTACATAATGACACAGTGTTCTTCTTCGCCATTGAGTTTGATTTTGATTTTGATTTTGAGTTGTTGTTGTTGTTTGTTGATGGAGCATAAGTATTACGAAAAAGTTTATTTCA
>Ga0208964_1000501_pt1 | contig 20627 bp, 19 predicted proteins | sample AOAMet1_08_M0_20_2_FD_188227 | JGI IMG/M metagenome (GOLD analysis project Ga0208964, IMG submission 188227) | Ammonia-oxidizing marine microbial communities from Monterey Bay, California, USA - CAN11_08_M0_20 (SPAdes) | ecosystem: Environmental > Aquatic > Marine > Intertidal zone | place... | reverse complement strand
TTTGATTTGTTTGGCTTTTGTCCAATGACAATTGGTGCGCCATCGAGCGGAGCCTCAGCGATGGCGACAAGCCTTGGGATCTCAGATTCGAAAAGTCGGTCGCCAAAGTGCTTGCGAGCCTGCTCGGCAACGGTCTCGGACAAACGACTCCGCTGCACCATCGTCAGAGCGATTCCAAAGAGTCGTAGACCTGGATTAACCGCTGATTGAACATCACGCACCGTATTCATCAGCTGGCTCATATTCTCTAGAGCGTAAAACTCGGCCTGCACGGGAATCATCACCCATTGTGCAGCCGCTAGGGCATTCACTGTAAGCAATCCAAGAGAAGCCGGTGTATCGATAATCACCACGTCAAAATGACCGATTGCACCTTGCATCGCATTTCGCAAACGATTCTCTCGACCAATTCGCGTGGCCAAATCAATCTCGATACCCGCGAGGTCGAGGTCGGCTGGTAATAACCAGAGATTTTCCACTGCTAGCCCTTTCGGCGGCCCGCGTTTTCGCTCAGGATTCTGCCGCCGATTAGCCTCTTTCATCGACTCAGTCAATGCTTCCGGGCCGATCAAACAATCGGTAAACCGGACGCTCGGCCCGTCGATTCCAGCCTTGAACAAATCATTCATCGTCGACCCGAGTTTCTTCTTGTCGATTCCAAAAGTCGTCGCGATATTCCCCTTCGGATCAAGATCGATCAACAGCACTCGCCGTCCAGCAATGCCAAATTCTTCATTCCCGACTGCGAGCGCAGAAGCCAAATTCACAGCAGTTGTAGTCTTGCCACAACCACCTTTGTGATTTGTGACCGCTATCACAACCGGACCGATGAGATCACCACCCCCAGTTCGAACGCTGGCGGCGTATCGTGCTGTCGGAGGTGGATGAATGGCCGCCTCTATCAGAAGATGACCAGTATTCGGATTGATTCTAGTCGTTAGGTCCGAACTTGCTGGCGATATTCAGACAGATCGCAACGCACGGGCCAATCAGAATTGCGAAGATAATTGTACCAATCCAAAATGTCCCTCCCATCACCCAACCAATCGCTAGTACACTAATTTCAACTCCTCCGCGAACCCGACCAATCGAAATTCCTGTGACTTTATTCAGTCCAGTCATTGTTCCATCTCGTGGACCTGGTCCTAGATTTGCTGTCAGATACAAGCCGCTACCAATGCCGACTAGAATGACTCCGATTACAACCTGTAAGAGTTGCATAATCAAATCATCAGGTGTATGTAATTCAGGGAGTAATACCTCTATTGTTGCTGCAATTAGAATAGCGTTAAGGACGGTTCCAACACCTGGTTTTTCCTTTAGTGGAATCCAAAATAAGAGCACGAGTACGCTAACCAAGAAAGTTGCTTTTCCAATTGTCCAGTCCAGATTTACTGCAATTCCTTCGGCTAATACTGTCCAAGGAGTGTTACCTATTCCTGCAGCAATGATTACTGCATCACCTGCACCGAATACAATCAATCCGATGATTAGGATGAATAGAGTCGAAAATCTTGGTTTGACAGTCCAAGCATCTTCGGCGCTCCACCAAGTTGTTGGGACGTTCTTCGCCGGACGAAGAAACTCCATGAGGCCCATTGACGAAGCGAAGCCTCAGGAGTTCATAATCACAGGCGACGATTTGTCGATTACTGGATTACAGGAACTGGGACTTCAGAGAGAATCTTCCTCATAATGTGCTGACCAGTAACACCGCGAATCTTTGACTCAGGCTTGAGAAGAATTCTGTGACTGACCACCTGAAGTGCGACGGCCTTGATATCGTCTGGAATAACGTAGTCGCGACCATCGATTGCTGCGCTTGCACGAGCGGTTTTGAACAGGGATTGGCTAGCACGAGGTGATGCTCCGGTAATTACGCGGTGATCTTCACGAGTGCGGTGAACTAATTCTACGATGTAGGAAAGAATAGCAGTGTCGACGTGAACAGTCTCTAGCGCCTTCTGCATTGCAACCACCTTCTTTGGAGAAGTAATCTTCTCGATATCGTAGTCGTCCTTTCCTCGGAGCTTCCTTCGCTGTAGGATGGACTTCTCCTCTTGGCGGTCCGGGTAACCCATTGACATCTTCATCATGAATCGGTCCATTTGCGCCTCGGGCAGTGGGTAAGTTCCCTCTTGCTCGATTGGGTTTTGAGTTGCCATTGTGATGAAAGGAGCTGGGAGTTTGTGGGTAATACCCTCAATTGTAACTTGCTTCTCTTCCATTGCCTCTAGTAGAGCAGCCTGCGTCTTTGGTGGAGCACGGTTAATCTCGTCAGCGAGAAGAACGTTGGTGAATAGAGGGCCAGGTCGGAGCTTGAATTCGCCCGCTTGCTGGTCATACATGTATGTCCCCATGATATCTGCGGGCAATAGGTCAGGGGTGAACTGAACACGCTTGAATTTGCATCCGAGCGAGGTAGCGAATGTGTTGGCCATCAGCGTCTTGGCGAGGCCGGGAAAATCTTCAATCAGCATGTTTGCATTTGAGAGAATTCCAATCGTCACACGGCGCAGATTCTCCTGCTTTCCGATGATGACCTTCGCTACCTCTCCCATGAGGCCGTTGGATATCTGCGACACAGTCTGGATGAGTTCGCGTGACTTGGGGTCACTCGCGGCCATAGTCATACAACTCGGGCCTCTCATTTTCATACTAAAGCGTTCGCCGCTTCTGAACGGCTCGCGCATCGAATCCTAAACCTTCATCGGTGTAGTTCATTTCCATCTTATCTATCACTTCAAATCCTTACTTTTCCCTCTGTAATCGAGGTACTGTGTCGGATTAGGGTGCAGAGATGGTACGTTGCTCAGCGGCCCCAGAAATGACTGTCCTTTCTATGGATTAGAGTGAGTTCTTCGAGGACTTCTTGTTCGGCGGTTGAGAGGTCCATCTTTCTCAACTTCCTAGCATGGGATTCGGGGATGTCAACGAGTAGGACATCATCTTCTTCGATTTGTCTTCCGACGGTAACACCGTCGATTGCCACAGCAACCTCAGCTCCTTGTTTCGCCTCCTTCATCGATTCTTGACCCGAACGGATTGACTTGATCTGCCCAATTCGCTCGCCATTCTTCAGCAAGCGCTGTCCAACGTGGATTCGTCCAGCGAGAACACGCACACCCACAACTGCAGGTTTGGAAATTCGGAAAGTGTGGTCTGGCAATAGAAGAATTCGTCCTGGATAAACAACCTTCTCGCGACTGGCTTCTTCCAATTCGCGAGTGCGCTCCTCGACCCATTCCTCACGCTCCTCGAGGATGCGGTAGATGATGTCGGAGCCGAGATATTTCACTCCGTTCTCTGAGTTTTCAATCTCCTCCAAAGCATCTGGTAGAATGTCGGTTGAGAACGCCATGATGATTCGGTGCAGAGGGTCTGCCGCGTTCTCCGCAGTACGCACATCGCGGCGATTCACTTTGCCAATAGTAGCATGACGAATAGGCACATCCAGTTCACCTAATTCCTTAGCCAAGGCCTCCAATCCACCAACTGTGTCGGCCTTGATGATAACTCCCTCCTCAGCCAATTCAACAGAAATATCAGCCTCAGCATTCGCAAGCGACATAGCAGTCGCCCTCTCCTCATCAGTAGTCACAACACGCATGGTGGTTCCAGCCAGAACTCCATCCATATCAGGAGCAGAAATCTTCAGTCCAGCCGCAGCGAAAGCAGCTTCTGAGGAATCCCATCGATTTCCAGCATCGCGCATTTCGGACATCCCGCGAGGGGAGAACATGCCACGAACCCGAGTGGAGATTCCACCCTCTTCAGTAGTCAGAACAATCTCGTCACCCTTCTTGACCGAGCCACGATAGAGAATAACATCGAGAGTCTTACCTAAGCCCCGTTCCTCCTTCATCTCGAGAACGGTGCCCTCGCCCGCTCCCTCAATATCGGTCAACTGCTCTACTAAGTAGCGCTCGGCCATACCAATTACAACGGCCAGTAAGTCTTGGATTCCCTCGCCCTCACGAGCAGAAATTGGTACCAGTGCAATCTCCTTGGTGAAATCCTTGATTCGATCGTATCGCTCGACATTGAAGCCATGCTCAGCAAATTGACCAACCAAATCCCAGTAACGCTGATCAAAATAACCCAGAGTATCACGGGTTTGTTCACGCATTGCCAGAGCCATAGGACGATCTCGCTCAGCCCGCCAACCGTGAAGTCGGTCAACCTTGTTTGCAGCAATAACGAACGGCGTCTTAGCCGCCTTCAAAATTCGAATAGATTCGATAGTCTGAGGCCGCACACCCTCCATGATATCAATCATCAGAATGGCAACGTCCGCAAGAGAACCTCCCCGCGCGCGCAGGGTTGAGAACGAGTGGTGCCCAGGTGTATCAATGAACAAAAGCCCAGGTGAATCAAACGACTTCCCGCCAAGAAGCGGCCCACAAAGTTCGTTCAGTAAATCTGCGGGAACTTCAGTGGCGCCGATGTGCTGGGTTATGCCACCAGCCTCACGATCCATCACGCTTGCTTGACGACCAGATCCCAATCCACGAATATGGTCGAGAAGTGAGGTCTTACCGTGATCGACGTGTCCTAAAACAGAGACAATTGGTTGGCGGCGTCCAGACATTTCAAACACCTCATGCTCAATCCTCTGTCAAGTTGTAGTTTCACTCGTAAATTTGGCTCTCAGCGTCACGAGACCACTCGACGACGCCATCTGGGAACCATAGTCCCAATTCGAAGGCAGCGGTATCCTCACCGTCTGAGCCGTGGATTATGTTGTGACCGATGTCCATTGCGAAATCTCCGCGAATTGTGCCGGGAGCAGCCTCGCGGCCGTTAGTTGGTCCGATGATGTTTCGAGCCACTGAAATTGCCTCAACACCCGTCCAAGCCATAGCCACAACAGGTCCTGATGTGATGAATTCGATTAGACCGGGGTAAAATGGGCGCTCGGAGTGAACTGCGTAGTGCTTCTCAGCTAGTTCCATCGAAGGGGTAAGCTGGCGCAGGCCAACGAGGCGCAGTCCCTTGGTTTCGAAGCGCTGGATGATGTTGCCAACTAGGCCTCTTTGCACTCCATCAGGCTTCACCATAATGAATGTCGTCTGCGTTCCCATGGTGCGGGCGACCCTGCACCCCCTTTTCAATCAAACTCGATTTGGCAAATGAGACGGATAATCGCGTAAGTCAAGAGGGGTATTTGTCTCCGGCGAAGCAATGGGCGAGGATTGCTGCGACCACGACCATGGCCCAGAGGGCCATGTGCACGTGAAGGGCGCAGCCTCCGAAACTGCCGTTCTTGAGGCTGAACTTATTCTCGAAGACGACTCTCCAGCGATTCCGAAAAGCGAAATCCCTCCAGTTGGCGAACTAATTGGAGAATTCCTAGAATCGCGAGGCTACAACCGGCGCCGTCTAGCTTTGGCAGCCGGCGCATTTGCAGTTGTTGGAATTCTAACGGTGGTAATTCTTCAATCTGTAATCTTCGATGAGATTGTAGACGACATCAAGCAAGATATTGGAATCTACGAACGAGTTCCTGTTTGGGAACGTGGTGAGTGGCCATACATCACAGAATACCCCCACTCATACGTGATGGAGTTCGGCCCCTATTCTATCCTCGAGACCGAAAACGAATGGAATTCCACACACCACTTCGTCGAGTTCACCCTGCCAATGACCGAAGGCGGTTCAGCACCAAATGGCAAGGTAAGTCTCGGATTATGGCTACCCGACGTCCCAGAGGGCACCCAAGTACCAGTAATCGCTGAATTCGGGCCATATTTCGATGAGACATCAGTTCAGACAGGTCCTGTTGAACAGCCCGGTACCTGGCTTGGTGGCATGATAATCGATCAAATCCTACCGCACGGCTACGCTTTCGCGCAAGTATCGGTAATGGGGACCGGCCGCTCAAATCACTGCATGGACCTGATGGGCAACGCAGAACAACTCGGTGTTGACGCTGCGGTAACTTGGCTTGGAACTCAAGATTGGTCGAATGGTCGCGTTGCCATGATTGGTAAGTCATACGACGGCTCTACACCTTGGCAGGCAGCGACATTCGGCAATGAGCACCTTGCAACAATCGTCCCAATCTCAGGGCTCATTGGTGTTATGGAATTGATGTGGAAGAACGGTTCTTCCGAAGCCCGAGCCCCATTCATGCACAACGGTGTTTACGGATCCTATGGAATCGACGGAGACACAGAAGACATCGGCAATATGTGCCCCGACTACATCATCGGTCCCGGCACCGGAGTAGGTGCCTGGATGTGGGGTGGAGAAGCCGCTGGCACTTACTGGAAGGAACGCTACTTCCTAGACAGGGTACTGGCTAATTACGAAGGTTCAGTCTACCTCATTCAGGGAATGCAAGACTGGAATGTAGACCCTCACATGGCTGTTCCAGTGATTAATCAACTGAAGGATGCTGGAATTGATGCGAAGGGCTTGTTCGGTCAGTGGGATCACGATTATCCTGACCGACCGGATTACCACTTTGATCGCTCTGGCGAAGGGCGTGGGCGCGAAGGATACCCACAGATGACGCGTTTCGATTGGATGCAGGACTTGCTCGAATGGTTCGACTTCTACCTGCTTGACGAAGGTGAGCAACCTGGACTCTGGATTGAGATTCAGACCAATCAGGGCCAGTGGAGGTTGGAGGACCGTTATCCACCAGAGGGGATGACTACACTTGCTCTTGACTTAGGAGGGGCGCTCACGAACGTTGCTGGAACTACGAATATTCTGCCTACTGGGTCGACCGGTCCTGTGTACGAGACCGCGCCTCTAGAGGAGGATATCTGGATTGCTGGCTTGCCTCGATTGCATGTTGATGTCACTACCGCTACCATCGGAGGGCAGATCTACGCTGTGTTGGAGGATTGCAATGAGAATGGCTCGTGCATCCACCTTGGTCATGCGATTATGGACTTGCGTTACCACGAAGGTGGTACTGAGGAGCAGACTTGGTTACCTCTGTTTGAGACTATCAACGCTAAGATGGAATTCTTCACGATGGATGTACAGGTTGCCGCCGGTCACACGCTGCGGCTGAGCCTCGCTAGCACCGGCGAAGATTACCTTCCAGCCTCGACGAGTTCTGTTGTGACTATTCAGGAAGGAGCCAGCTCAAACCTATTGCTTGACTTGATTGATCCATCCGACAAACTCCTCTTCGACCCTCCAACCTGCACGCATACTGCATGCACCGACTGGACAAATTCGACCGCTTGAGTGCTTGGTCATCGACGATGCTGGGCGAATCTTCAAGGGATGACGGACTCATCAATGATTGATGTTAGAAGGAAATGTGAACGAGTACCGTCAAAACAGCCATGAGAATAAATCGGTCGATCCGATTGCCGCAGCCGCCGGTATGGCCTGCTTCATCCTAGCCTTACCGGCTGCAATAATCGGCTTGCTCGAATTTAGGGATTCCTTAGAATGGAATGGCCTCTTCTCCCTCTGGACTTTCAATTCCATCATTTACACAGTCTCGACATTGATGATTCTCATCGGAAGTGGCCTTTCCCTCACAGGTGCTTTGAATGATACAATGAAAATGGGACTTGGTGGGACTCTGATAGCATTTTCTTTCATCGACCTGATTCGACGTATTTCAGGAATCAATGAAGATCTCAGTAATTGGTATGGCGAGAGTTGGTTCGAGGCGATTCAATGGGGGTGGGTTCACGAGCAAATGGAACTCTCATTCCTCGGTATGCTGGTTGGTATTTTCATTATGACACGGTGAACCGGTCAAGAGATGTTGTTGAGGCCCCTTTCTAGGTCGGCGATGATGTCCGCTGCCTCCTCTATTCCAATCGAAAGGCGGACCATGCCAGGTGTGATTCCAGACTTTGCCTTGTCCTCATCCGACACCAATCGATGTGTCATCGACGCTGGATGCTGAACCAAGGTGTCGACATTACCCAAACTAACTCCCAAACCACACATTCTCAACCCATCCATGAATTGCCCAGCTCCCTCATAACTACCGATTTCGATGGAGATCATCGCTCCGAAATCGTCCATCTGACGAGCCGCCACCTCGTGTCCTTGATGACTCTCTAAACCCGGCCAGAAGGTCATCTTGACCTTCGGATGTGCATCGAGGAATTCAGCAACTGCCCGCGCATTGGCACAGTGTTGGCGCATCCGAATTGATAGCGTCTTGAGTCCGATATTGGTCAACCAACAATCGAATGGGCTCGGTACTGCTGCCCCCAAATATCGCTGCTTCATCCACGGACCTTCTTCGATCCACTGTCGGTCAGCGCTGACTACAACTCCACCGATGACCGTTCCATGGCCGTTGATGTACTTCGTAGTGCTGTGAACTACAGCATCAGCTCCGAATGAAAGTGGTCGCTGGAGTGCTGGTGAGGCGAATGTATTGTCGACGACGACCTTGGCCCCGTGCGCGTGGGCGATTTCGACAGTTTGCGCAATATCGATGATGGTCATCGTCGGGTTAGCCGGGCTCTCGAGATAAACTGCCTTGGTATTCGGGTGCTTGGCTAATTCAGCCTCTAATCCAGCCGGCTCAAGACGTGGAACGCGTGAGTGAGAGATGCCGATTTTTGGGAAGTCAGCACTCAACAAATGATCGGTTGAGCCGTACAAAACCTGCTGCGTGATGATATGGTCGCCCGCCTGACAAATACTGAGCAGTGCGGCGTTAATCGCGGCCATTCCAGATCCGAAAAGAATAGCCGAGACTTCATCCGCATTATCCATGCCATAGCCTTCGAGCGCTGAGATTTTCTTGGCTAGAACCTCCATCGTGGGGTTGTTCCCACGGGTGTAGATGTAAGCCTCGCTCTCGCCTCGACCCCAGCTCTCAATCGCCTCTGAATTCTCGAAAACAAAGGTCGATGTTTGGTGAATTGGATTGATGTGCGAACCCGATGAGTCGTGCACCTCTCCAGCATGGACTGCCTTTGTACCGAAGCCTTGTTTTTTGGAATCGTTTTCCTCAGTCATCTTCGAGCCTCGGGATTGACCGAGTCACTACGCGCCTATTACCTAAACGACGGTAATATTCGTCGATAGTAGACAGACTGAGTTGTCTAATTTATTCCGCCCTTTTCGTAGCGACGGGTCCACTTCAGCCTGCGCGGATTGCGCTTCAGCTTCAAGTGGTTCTTGCGTGCCTTCGAATCCTTGAACCAGAACGTGGTGCCGTCGCGCTTGACGAACATCATGCCGGTACCAGGCTCGATTTCCTCATGGGTGAAGCTGCATACTCTACGCTCTGGCATATCCAATCACCTCATCGTGCGCTGAGTCGACGCGCCTCACGGCCCGTGTCCTTCAGCATCAAAACATCTCCAACCCTAATCGGGCCGACTACGTTGCGAGTAATGATGCGACCAATATCGCGTGGGTTCTTCGCGTCGTTCACGCGAACCTTGACCTGAGTCGCCTCACCAGTCATACCGGTTCGACCGACGATTTCGACGACCTCTGCGGGCCATGCATCGACTTCTACCATTTCATTTCCTCCGTATCTTCCGATTCAGTTGTGTTCAAGCGGAAAGGGTCTCGAAGTGGCCCTTGACTTCTTTGAAGCGGTCGGCGCCGTCCTTACTGACATCCATCACGGCGATGGCTGCGGTGCGGGTTCCTGTTGGCATTCCAGCAGCCTCAGCGAGGTAAGCTTGGTCCTCGACATAGATGAATGGGATTTCTTTCTCTTTGCAGATCATTGGGATGTGGGCCAGAAGTTCGCCAGGATTGACGTTCTCTGCCATGACGACCATCTGAGCAGTGCCGCGTTCTGCAGCCTTTGTGACCTCGTTAGCGCCCTTCTTCAGTGCGCCTCGTCCGTCTTTGCCTAGGGTCTTCACCATCTCGTAGACTTGCTCTTGTACGTCCTTTGGGGTCTCGTATGCTATGTGTACACTCATTGGATTCACTCCTCATGTTGGGTAGTCCGGCGCACGGCGTGGCCGATATAAACGCAGCGGATTACCTATGGTAAATATGAGGGGTAATCCGCTTGAGGGTTTGCTTATTGGTGGCGAGTTAAATTGTGTTGAAATTAGTCCGCAGTGTAGGGGTTTCAAGACATTAGATTTCGCAGACCACGGGCGAGAGCAGGGGCAGAACTGACCACGGCTCTCGGGTTAGGAAGGGAGTCCGAACTGTGGACGCCGTCCACGTGATTTGCTAGTCTTGATATTGCGCCTGCAGTGAATAATCCGTGGGTGCAGGCGGCGTGGACAGCTGTTGCACCTTGTCGGCGGAGCGCGTCACTCGCCCGACAGATCGTTCCGCCGGTACTGATCATGTCGTCGACGATGGCGACGATTTTACCGTCGACATCGAGGTCTTTTGGTGTGTGTTCAATGGTGTGAGCATCGATTCGAGTCTTTTCGAGGTAGCTGAATTCGCAACCCATCAGATTTGCTACCTCGGTGGCGCGAGCGATTGCGCCTTTGTCTGGGCTGAGGATGAAGTCAGGTTGAACTTCGTTCGTCAATCGCTCGGCGACCTCCGACATCGCGCTGACGAACTCGACAGGAACATCGAGTCCCTCGAGGACTTCTGGCGCGTGGAGGTCTAGTATGGCGATGCCGTCGCAACAGCGTGCGAGCATTTCTCCAATTACACGCGCGCTTACAGCCTCGCCAGGCGAGAATCGCTTGTCCTGGCGGGAGTAACCGAAGTATGGAATCGCGAGGAATACGCCGGAGCCGACGTCAGGCAGACTCTGTGGCTCCTCTCCTTTGTAGTTCGAGAGATCTCCTCTGCGAACCGAAGCGATGGCTTCGAGCAGCAGAATCGTCTCGAGAACACCCGAGTCTGGATAGGTGTTTGAGACTAGCACGACAGGCTCGCTGCGCACCGATTCTATGGACTCGGATGGCACGCGCACATAGCCCTCACCATCTGGAAAGCGTCGGCTGATCAAATCAACCGATTCCATCCCTAGCAATGGAGCCAACGACTCTGCTATCGCTCGGCCTGAGGAACCACTCAAAACCGGCATGAGTGCTTCTCGCGAGTGGTGAGTCCTTCATGACTTCTCCGATGGCCTGCCATACCTGCCGAAGAGCCGATGGGCACCTTCAAAATGGGAACGCCTCTCGGCGGGTCTGCTCAAGGGCGTGTAGCTTAGTTTGGCTGGAGCACCCGGCTGATAACCGGGAGGTCACAGGTTCAAATCCTGTCATGCCCACCACTTCTCCTTCCATCGGGTGATGTAATCGTGGGTCTGAAGAGGTCTGTTGAGAGGACTCGTGAAATTAATTCGAATGAATCAATTTTCGAGTGTCTCGTCACCATTCAGCGCGAGATAGCTTGGCAAAGTGATCAAGCGATGAACTTTGCAGCGAAGGATTAACTCATCGAGGAAGGCAGTTGTCCTGGCGAGTTGTTTGACTGGAATAATCAGCGTATCGGGCAGGTCAAACTTTCGGCGAAGTGCCGAATGCGTATTGACGAGTATTCCGCGGTAGGTACGCTTCACTTTCACAAATCCAGCAACATTCCCTATATCGACGCCATCATTGTCCATGACCGCTCTGTCTACGAGTTCGTCGGGCGCCCACAATTGTTCGTCGATGCGAATTGTATTGCGCCAACGACGCTGGAGTTCTCGCATCGATTTGGAAAGTTTCACACCACCATCTGGTCGAATGCTGTGTATCAGCTCCTTCGATAGTGGGGCAGCGCCAGCGGGTTTGCGCATGTAATCGCCAGCAACGTCATCGACGACCTCGAGCCGCATAGATCTGACAAATTCATCGCGCGGATGAGATCTCTCTCCGGTGATGATTCCGACGAGAGTCTCGCCAACGTACACTTCTCTCTGTAGTAATTCTTGGATCCTGTATTCTTCGCTCATTTCGTTCCCTCGTTCGGCTGGGTTAGTGCATCCCCTGTGCTTGTCCCATGCTGTGTTCTGCTCATCAGCCCTTATACTATCGGTTAATCAAGACTGATAATCCAATTGAAAAATTCAATCTAAAATGAAAATTTCAATTGGAAAACTGAAGTGAGTTTGATTTTTTGAGTGATTATCAGAACTTCTATTCTGACGGATTCCATAGAGGTTAGATTGGCCTAGGAAATCTCAACGAGATCGGCCGAGACTGCTTCTCCGGTGAGGCAAATAACTGAATTGCGATTCCGGAATACAGGAATTAGAAATCGGATAACGTTCATGTGCATCCGACTATTCGGCTTTTCGTGACCTCCTCAGCCGACCTCCTTGCTGACATCCGTTCACACTCAGGAATGCCTCGCACGGTCGGCCTATCGGATTCCGTCATCGCTGATTTTGCAGCGCGAGACGCAACGCTCTCTCGCGCCATCGCAGAGGCTCACGAAGCACATATTTCTCTGCGCGCCGAGGTCGGTGCAGCTACATTGATGCTCAACGAATCCGAACTCGTCGAGAAACTACAGGAAGATTACATCAATTTCTACAAACCAGAGACAGTCAATCCGTACATTCCCATCGCAGCCCGCGGTCCATGGATCATCACTGCTCACGGCCGTGTTCTCCACGATAACGGTGGATACGGCATGCTCGGTGGCGGTCACGGGCCCGACCCAATCATGCAAGCGATGGGAAAGAATTGGGTAATGGCGAATGTCATGACCCCTTCTTTCAGCCAGAAGCGATTAGCTGATGCGCTCCGAAAAGAAATTGGGCACACGCGCGGTGGTTGCCCATTCTCACGTTTTGTCTGTCTCAACAGTGGATCTGAATCTGTAACAATTGGAATGAGGATAGCCGATGTCAACGCGAATCAGTTGACTGGACCCGGCGGTCGCCATGAAGGCAAACCGATCAAACTCCTTTCACTGAAACAATCATTTCACGGCCGCACTCAGCGGCCGGCCTCAATATCGGATTCATGTAAGGATCCATACAACGCAAATCTCGCCTCATTCCGAGATCGTGAACACATCCTCACCGTCGAGCAGAATGATGTTGACGGACTTAGATCTATTTTCGCCCGCGCCGACGACGAGGGATTCTTCATCGAGATGATGGCGATGGAGCCTGTGCAGGGAGAAGGTAGTCCAGGATCGTGTATTTCGCGAGAGTTTTACGACGAGGCTCGAAGGCTTACGAAGGCACATGACTCGCTGCTTCTTGTCGATTCAATTCAGGCTGGATTGCGCGGACAGGGATGCCTCTCGGTCGTCGATTATCCTGGATTCCAAGACGCTGAAGAACCTGACCTCGAGACTTGGTCAAAGGCCCTCAATGCGGGACAATTTCCGTTGTCTGTGATTGGATTGAGTGAGCGCGCGGCGGGATTGTATGTCGTCGGAGTTTATGGCAATACGATGACGACGAATCCTCGCGCTCTCGAGACGGCTGTGGCCGTTCTCAATAGGGTCACGCCCGCGATGCGGCAAAACATCCGAGACGCGGGCGTGGAATTTGTAGCGAAATTGAAGGAGCTGCAGGCCGAATATCCAGATTGCGTTACCTTAGTTCAGGGAACCGGGCTGCTGCTCTGCGCTGAGTTGGATAAAGATCGATTCCCGGTTGTCGGATATGGCGGAGTCGAAGAGTGGTGCCGCGAACAGGGACTCGGGGTGATTCATGGTGGCAAGAATGCGCTAAGATTCACACCGCACTTTGGGCTGACGAGTGCAGAGATCGATTTGATTGTCTCAATCATCAAGGATTGTCTTGACCATTTCATTGGACTCGAGCAGGCCGCTGTTGTTACTGCTTGATTGGATAAATTGCCTTGCGCGGCTCGCTGAATTTCCTGCAGTTTGCTCGCCATCAGAACCATGAGTGTCAGCCTTCACGCTCGCTCGATGTCGAAGGTCGTTCATCTGCGGGGTGAGGTCGATGCTGTGTATACGGCAATCGCTGACCGGCTTGAGCGGGCTGGTGCCACTCTCACGGCGAAGCGCGAAGACGCAGAATTAACAATCTCTCTTGGGAATTCTTCCCACACCGCTTCGCCGCCGGCAGATATTGCAGTGATTCACAATTCTCTAGAGAATCCCATAGCAGACATCATTGTCAGGGTTCATGACATCTTGGTGCCCGAGGGTGTGGTCGGTTGGGGCAGCGATGTCCTCAACGATTGGGTCTCATGGGTGAGGGAAGGGTCCGAAGGAATTGCCCCGCCAGACATCGAAGCGCGTCACTGGGTACATATTCGCGACGCGGCGGATGCGATTACTCTCATCGCGCTTGTCGACGCTGATGCCATGACGCAGGGTGTCATCGACCTCGCTGGTCGACGAGCCTGGAGCGCCGATGCAGTTCTTGGAGAAATGAATCTGCTCTGGAGGCGCTACACCAATGCACTCAACCTGACTCATACTATCGAGTCGTTGGCCAATGTTCCCAGTCCGGCAGCGAAACAAATCGACAAACCGGTCGAGCGGCCGAACCTCGGCCCGCTGCACGAAGCGATGCTATCCGCGGGCCGTGAGGAAGGATGGCGCCCACTAACAGCAATGCGCGTCGGGTTGATGGAACTCTTCGCTCACACGCAGGGCGAGTGACCTCACACGGATGTCCGTGAGATTTGCTAGATTGGTTCAGAACCGATTCAGGAACGGTCAGACTGGACCTGCTTGCGCACATCCTGAGCTGCTGCCTTAATGCCCTGCATAGTCTTGCGAACACGTGTTCCAGCGGCGTTCACACCCTTGTCATGCTTCGCAGCATCTTTCAGGGTGTCATTCAACTCATCAATCATGTTCTGTAACATTGCCTCAACAGACATAACGCTGCCCCCATCCGCGACGACTCTTAAGCAATGCTCCGTCACTTGTTTTGTCGAGACATTGATTTCATCCCCGGAAATCACCTTAAAATGTTGATTTTTAGGCACATATGGGCGTATTTCCGAAATGGTAAAAAGACGCCCCGTCAAGGAATAAATCAGACCTTTTGCGAATCGCCGTTTCAAGCAATTTGGACTATTCGGCGAAGAGGTCAGCGCCTAGAAGTGGCAACAAAACACTTGCATCTCCTTCCACAACTACATGTGGGGCCTCCGGGCGAATCTTACCCCACGAAATTGCTTCTTTGAGGCGCGCGCCTGAGAGTGAACCATCGTGTTCAGGCGCGGTGGTGATGCCAACCGCTGAGTCTAATCCATCACGATACTGATTCCACCAGATGACGTGATGCTTTGAGATGCCGCCGCCAACCATCAGAGCATGGCTCTCCTTAGCAGTCCAAGTTAGGTCTGAGAGAATCTGTTCGTCTGCTAGGAAATCGACCATAAAATTGGGATTCTTCTGACGGTGCATGAAGAGCTGAGCGCCGATCGAGCCATCGGAAAGCCCTGGGATGACCATTGGGATTCGGTGCTTGGCAACCCAGTGTAGAAGCGAAGTCTCGTCTTCAATGCGGTCGCCCATTGCCCAGCAGAGTTCGACTGAGCCGAATCCCAACCAAGTATTGTCGGGCTGTGTGGCAGACCGCTCTTCCTCGATTTCTTCTAACCAAGGTATCACGATATTTTCGAGAATCTCGCCATAGCATTCGTTGGGCACTATGACATTACCCAAGCGGTTGAGTCCTTCTTCACCGAGTGCGATATCGTCGAGGTTGAAGTCTCCATGAAAGTAGTCCTGGAAGGTCCGCGCGATGTCATGATCTAGCGTTCCGCAGGTGGTGATGATGACGTTGAACGACTTGCGCTTGACCGCTTCGAGAAAGAATCCCCGAGTTCCCGTCGCACACAGGCAGGCTGGGAAAGACAACCAATTCAACACACCCTCCTCCTCGGTTTTCGCCATCGAGGAACCCAAAATGTCACGCGCGTGCGCGAGCTTGGTTGCGGTGAATCCACCAGCACGCGCCATCTGGTCGATGAGTGAGCGTGGGGTGTCGATTGCGGCGAAGTCGTAATCCTCGACCGGCGCCGTAAAGTCGTCACGCGAATAGGATGTCACGGACCGGTCGGCTCGCTCTTTCGTATTCAAGTCGCCGAAAGGAGAGTGGCCTCATTCCGCACGATGAAAGTCAATCATTCAGCCGTTTGAATCTGGTAAATGCGATCGCGCAGTGCAGCTGCGCGCTCAAATTCCAATCGAGCGGCGGCTTGTTTCATCTCTTTCTCGAGTCGCGCTATGAGTTTCGCCCGGTCATCCTCGTCAGCAGTAGCACCTTCAGTCGTGGCTTTTGGTGCTTCAGCCATAGCATCATTAGCTGCATTTACCCAATCGGGCTGACTAACATTTTCGAGCACTGAATCTGTTGAATTCCACGCTCCCGAGCCAAGCCCGAACTTCTTGACAATGCCATCTAATCCCTTGGTTCCGGGCTTGCGCGCTACCAGCCGGCGGCCACCACCTCGACCCTTGCCGGCTGCGCCAGCTAGCAGATCATCGACCTCCGCACCCATCACTGGAAGCGCCTTGTGGATGGTGCGCGGAGTTATTCCATTCGCCACATTGAATTCTTCTTGACGCGCCCTTCGAGCGTCGGTTTGCTTAATCGCCGCCTCCATCGATGGTGAGACCTTATCGGCGTAGAGAATCACTCGCCCATTCTCATTTCTGCTGGCGCGTCCAATTGTCTGCAGCAGCGATCTCTCGTTGCGCAGAAATCCCTCACGCTCAGCATCGAAGATAGCGACCAGCGACACTTCTGGAATGTCCAAACCTTCCCTCAGTAGATTGATTCCAACGATGACATCGATGTGTCCAATACGAAGCGCTTTGATAATCTCGGTACGCTCAATCGTGTCAATCTCCGAGTGCAGATAATGCGCCTTTACATTCATCTTGAGCAGATATTCCGCGACCTCCTCTGCGAATTTTATGGTCATCACGGTCACGAGAACCCGCTCATTCTGCTCAACGCAGCGATTGATTTCGCTGAGCAAATCGTCGATTTGCCCTTTCGTTGGCCGAATCTCGACCTTTGGGTCGAGCAAACCTGTTGGCCTAATCTCCATCCTCACGGCTTCGGGCAGTTCACTGAGAATTTCCTCCATCGCGAATCGTCCGAGTTTCTTGTCTACGTCTGACTTACCACGACCTCCACCAGCCGGTGCGTGAAGCAATCCATCGTGCACCGGCCGACCAACGACTTCGGCTAAATGGCGTAATTCCCTCTCACCCGGCGTCGCGCTAACATACATCATCTGAGGAATCAATTGCTGGAATTCCGCGATTTTCAACGGGCGATTGTCGTGTGCACTTCGCAGTCGGAATCCGTACTCTACAAGGTTGGCCTTGCGTGACCAATCGCCCCCAAACATTCCACCAACTTGAGGCAAAGTGACGTGGCTCTCGTCCATAATGACGAGATACTTGTCGGCACCACCATGGAAATTCTCAGCACAAAAACGGTAGAAGTCCAGCAAGCAGTAAGGGCGCTCACCCTCAGACCTACCATCGAAGTGCATCGAGTAATTCTCGACACCCTTGCATGACCCAGTCTCACGTAGCATCTCAAGGTCAAACTTAGTTCGCTGCTCGATGCGATGAGCCTCCAAATCTCGCCCTTCAGCAACAAAGAAATCGATTCGCTCGTCTAATTCAGCCTCAATATCCTCAATCGCTTGCAAGAACCGCTCCTCATTAGTCATGTAGAATTTCCTTGGGTGAATCCAAGCTTCCTCAAAATCATCGAGAGGTTCCCAAGAAACAGCCTCACAAACGGTGATCTTCTCGATGCCATCCCAGCCGAATTGAATCCGAATTGGGTCATCTCGGCTGGGCATCCAAACATCAAGCACTTCTCCACGAAGCCGGACATCCCCTCGCGTGATATCGCTCGTGGTCCGCCGATATTGCATCTCGACCAACACACGCATAATCTCCTGCGGCTGTCGTGAATCTCCCACCTCGAGATGCAGGTAAGACTCCTGAAATGCCTCGGGAGGGTTGAGTCCGTAGATGGCACTGACCGTGCCCACTGTGATTACGTCGGGGCGGGTGACTAGGCTTGCGACAGTAGAGAACCGCTCCTGTTCGATGCGTTCGTTCATCTGCAATTCCTTGTCGATGTAGAGGTCGCGATTTGGCAAATAGGCCTCTGGTTGGTAGTAGTCGTAATAACTGACGAAATACTCAACAGCATTCTTTGGAAACAACTCACTCATCTCTTGCCACAACTGCCGTGCAAGGGTCTTATTGTGTGAGAGAATCAATGTTGGAATGCCCAGTCTTTCAATGATATTTGCCATGGCGAAGGTTTTGCCGGAGCCAGTCACTCCCATCAGAACACAGCGTTCCTGATTTGCTTCGATTTGTTCCATGAGTGAATTAATCGCTTGCTCTTGGTCTCCAGCGGTGCCGTAATCAGAATGTAGCACAAACATCGTATCACCTCAATCGAACAATCCATCACTGGATGGTTCAATCATCATGATAGCTACTAGAAGAACCCACCCAGTAAGCATTGATACACGGAATAGAGTAGTTTGGAAGTCCGCCAATCTCTCCCGAGCGATAATGACTGCAATATTCAGTGCGGACATCAGACCTGCTGCAGCAAGAAACCAAATCTCATCCATTGGGTTGGAAATGGCGAAGCAGGCGAACCACAGTAAAGTGAGTTGTACAGAAGTCCTAGTTGTAGCGGCCTCACTAAATCGAGAAGGGAAAGAATGGATGCCACTTTCTCGGTCACTCTCGACATCCATTCTTGCATAATTGATGTCAAAGGCAGCAATCCACAATGTCACTCCTAAAGATATGAAGAATACTTCAGGAAACCAGTAGAAGTCTGTGATTGCTCCCCACCCATGTACGTCCGCTGTAACTGCAAACCATGCTCCTGCTGGTCCAAGTGCGAGACAAAGACCTAGCCAAAAGTGGCACAACCATGTGTAGCGCTTTGTGTAAGGGTAGATGACGAAAACTAGGACTGGGAGCCAAGCCATCATCAGTGCAACTTCGTTGAGTTGCCATGCACCAAATAATAGCATTCCGAGAAAGATTGCTGAAAGAGTCCAAGCGGTATTCATCGACATCGCCCCAGATACTAGATGGCGGTTTTCGGTTCGAGGATTAGCAGCATCAATGTCTCGATCTATAATTCGATTCAGAGTCATTGCAAGGCCACGAGCTCCAACTGCTGCAATTAGAATCCAAAGAATGTCGATTCCAAACTTCTGTGAAGAAAGTTCGTGCATGAATTGATTGTGTGCAAGAACATATCCAATGAAGACAAAGGGGAGAGAGAAAAGTGTGTGTTCAACTTTGATGAACGAAAGAATATCTTTCATCCCCATCAAAGACCCTCCTTATCCATCCATGCGTTGACTTTAGCCTCAACAATAGGATTGTGAAGCGTCACAGCAGGCCAACGTCTGACTGGAAGTGGCCCATTGTTGGATGGAATAGGTGCCGTGGCGTCCCAAGCGAGGCGAGTTTTCTCATCATCAAAATGCAGGTCTCGCGCAACATCGAATCTACAGAATAACTGCCACAATAATCGTCTCTTCCAATCCTCATCTGATAAGTCCGCATCATCATCAGTGATGAATAGCCAGCGTAGGTTTTCGCCTCCATCAAGTGACCAAATCTCATCACGTAAGTTTGCTATATGCGCGCGTTGTGCAGCCGCAGTCTCTTCGTTGACATTCTCCATCGAAGCCTCAGGACGCGGACCTCCCTGAATGTGAGTGGTTACTACCATCATCGAAGGGCGCAACATTCTGACTGAACTCACTCCATCAACTAGGCTTACCTTTTCAGCAAATGATTCACCTGGTCCAGGAGGTAGTACAAGCCCAGAGAGAGGGTCACTGGTAACAGGGCTTGAGGCATCGATTATCACCTTCGAGTGGATATCCTGCCAAGGCGAAGAGTGGGCTAGAGTATCCGCGACTTGGCCGTCGAGAATCTGTATGTCGTGGGCGATGCTGACCTTGGAATCGAGAGCGTCGAGCAGAGCGTCGAGGTCTTTTACCGGGTGGTCTGAGTCACACGCGACAATCGATTTGAGGAACATCATTTGGCCCGCACCGAGTAGTCCCAATGCGGTCTTGCGAGCCTGTCGTGGGTATCGGTGCTTGCTCGCGACGACAGCGAGATTGTGGAATCCAGTTTCGAGCGGAAGGAATAGGTCGACGACATCGCGGTGCTGGAATTTGAGCACGGGAAGGAATGCATCTCCGACCCCTTCGCCAAGATATCCATCCTCCATCGGCGGGAGTCCGACGATGGTCGCTGGAAGCACCGCGTTGCGTCGGTGGGTAATCGCAGTCACATGAAGCACAGGGAATTTATCCTTGAGTGAATAGTATCCAAAGTGGTCCCCGAATGGGCCTTCAGTACGCGTCTCGGAGGGGATTGTGTAACCCTCGATGACGAAGTCGGCCTCCGCAGGAACGAGTAAGTCATTGGTCAGGCACTTGGTCAATCGCAGGCGCTTACCGCCGAGTAATCCAGCGAACTCGTACTCTGAGAGGTTGTCTGGCAGGGGGGAGATCGCTGAGAAAATCAACTCAGGAGGGCCACCGATACAGATTGCTACAGGCATCCTTCCGTCGCCTACTCCCGCAGCGTGGTCAGCCCCATGTTTGTGGCTCTGCCAATGCAGTCCAACCTCTTTCGGACCGAAGATTTGCCCTCGGTACATCCCCATGTTGTGCGCCCCCGTTTCTGGGTCCGCTGTAACCACCAATGGTAGTGTGATGAATGGGCCACCGTCCTCAGGCCAAGTGGTAGGAATAGGCAAACAG
>Ga0208964_1000493_pt1 | contig 20939 bp, 22 predicted proteins | sample AOAMet1_08_M0_20_2_FD_188227 | JGI IMG/M metagenome (GOLD analysis project Ga0208964, IMG submission 188227) | Ammonia-oxidizing marine microbial communities from Monterey Bay, California, USA - CAN11_08_M0_20 (SPAdes) | ecosystem: Environmental > Aquatic > Marine > Intertidal zone | place... | reverse complement strand
TTGAAGCCTGGTATAAAAAGAGTATCAAAGTTATCCGGCTTTGAATTAGATAATAATTTATTTAATCTTAAACTAAGTCCTAGATAAACATTGTTAAAAGTTTCAACTTTTAGACCAGCTACTATCTCAATCCAATTTCCTGAAAGATCTGAATACTCAATTGTTTGGTATTCACTGTCAACTAAGTTCGAAAAATAGGAATCTTGATTTCTAACTGTATAGTCTATAATTTTATTAGAAAAATCTGAAGTTGCATATCGTAATCCTAGGTAAATTGAATTATCCATTCCAACCCAATTTTTGAACATATTATAATTAAATCCAATTCTTAGAAAACTTCCAGAAGAATTAAAATTTATATTTTCATCTTCAATTAATTTATCTATTAATCCATATTCCCCTGCTAAATATAAATTTTCAGTCAATTGTAAATCACCAACAATTTCATAATTTAAATTATCTCCATCAGAAGATGATTTAATTGGTTTAAACAGATCTACACCTAATCTCAACTTATTCATAGTCAATAGTTTGTCTTTGACAACTAAACTATCACTTGAGTTTAATTCTGTTTGAGATACTAGCATATTAGTCGATAACCAAATGCTAATAATGAATAAATATATTTGTTTTTTCTTCATTAAAAATTGAATCTTTTTCAACTGTAATTTCTCTTATCCATCCAGTTGATTTTATGATTTCTGTTTGGTTATTAATTAAAAAGTTTGATATATATCCACATGATCTGTTAAGATATTGATGTATAGATTGATGATAAATTGTCAAAGTATCTAGGGTTTCTTTATTATCAAATAAAAACTGAGTTTTATTTGAGTTTACCTTAAGAGGAAGTTTTATTGACCCTCCAGAAAACTCTTTATGAATTATTGAATCGCTTTCAATAGATTTAACATTAATCAATGTAATGCCAGTCGGATTTTTAGTTTCATTATCTAAAAAACCAATTGTTATTCGATTAGTGTTGTCTGATCCTTCAATACATATATCATCCTTTTCGCAGCTTATTATAAATAATGATAGTAAAAGAATATGATGACCTTTAATCATGAGTTTAAATATCTTCAAAATTACTATATTTATAGCAAAACTAAACACTTATATTTTGCAAACAAAAACCACTAAAGATTTAGCTCAGTTTCACTTAGATTTAGAGAAAAAGTTTGGAGCACATGATTACCATCCGCTTCCTGTTGTTTTAGAAAAAGGAGAAGGGGTTTTTATGTGGGATGTAAATGGAAAAAAATATTATGACTTCCTGTCTGCATATTCTGCAGTTAATCAAGGGCATTGTCATCCAGGATTAGTTAATTTGATTAAATCTCAAGCAGAAACTCTTACTTTAACTTCTCGTGCATTTCACAACAATAAGCTTGGAGAGTATATGGAGTATGCTACAAATTTATTTGGTTTTGATCAACTTCTCCCAATGAATACTGGTGCAGAAGGAGTTGAGACTTCAATTAAACTCTCAAGAAAATGGGGGTATTTAAAGAAAAATGTAGAAGAAAATAAAGCAAAAATAGTTGTTTGTAATAATAACTTTCATGGAAGAACAACTACTGTTATTTCATTCTCAACAGACCCAGGTTCAAAAGATTTTTTTGGTCCTCATACTCCAGGTTTTATTCATATTCCACATGGTGATGTAGATGCTTTAGAAAATGAATTTAAAAAAGATAAAAATATTGTTTCATTTTTAGTTGAACCTATCCAAGGAGAAGCAGGAGTTAATGTCCCTGATTCAAATTATTTAAAAGATGTAAGAGCTTTATGTACTAAATATAATGTCTTAATGATTGCAGATGAAATTCAGACAGGTCTAGGAAGAACTGGATCTTTATTAGCTTCATGTGGAAATTGTGATTGTAGTAACTCATGTGAACAACAATCATCATATGTTAGACCAGATATTCTAATTCTTGCAAAAGCGTTAAGTGGTGGAACTTATCCTATTTCTGCAGTTTTATGTGATTCTGAAATTATGGAAGTTATTCAACCTGGACAGCATGGAAGTACTTTTGGTGGAAATCCTTTTGCTGCAAGTATTGCTAAAAAAGCACTTCAAATTATTATTGAAGAAAATTTATCTCAAAATGCTAGAAATCTTGGAGAGATATTTAGAGCTAAGATTAATAAATTTATTGAAACAAGTAACATGGTTACTTCTGTTAGAGGTAAGGGACTTTTAAATGCAATAGTTATAAATGATACTCCTGAAAGTGAAACGGCTTGGAATATTTGTCTTAGATTAAGAGATAATGGTCTTTTAGCTAAACCAACTCATGGAAATGTAATTCGCTTTGCTCCTCCACTTGTAATGACAGAAGATCAACTTGATGAATGCATTAAAATTATTACTTCAACAATTACTGAATTTGAAACAAAGTAAATGAAGGTATATTTTGATAATGCTGCAACTACTAAAGTCAGAGATGAAGTTATTGATGAAATTTCTTCAGTTTTAAAGAATTGTTTTGGCAACCCTTCTTCTACTCACTCTTTTGGAAGGTCTGCAAAGACTTATATAGAAACTTCAAGAAAATCAGTTGCTAAAATTCTAAATTGTGAACCAGGAGAAATAATATTTAATTCAGGTGGTACAGAGTCTGATAACTCAATTTTAAAATGTGCTGTTAAGGATCTTGGAGTTAAACATATTATCTCCTCAAAAATTGAACATCATGCAGTAACTCACACTCTTGATGAGCTTGAAGAACAAGGTGTTACAATCCATTACGTTAAACTTAATAAAAATGGTCAAGTTGATATTGAAAACTTAGAAGAGTTGTTAGAGATGATAACAGAACCGAAATTGGTTACTCTTATGTATATAAATAATGAGATTGGAAATATTCTAGATGTTTATAGTGTCTCTAATTTATGTCAAAAGCATAATTCATTTTTTCATTCTGATGCAGTTCAAGCTGTTGGTCATTATCATATTGACTTAAAATCTTTAAAGATTGATTTTTTATCTTCTGCGGGTCATAAATTTCATGGACCAAAAGGTGTTGGTTTTACATATATTAATAAATCGACTAAAATTAAATCTTTTATTTGTGGAGGACCTCAAGAAAGAGGGTTAAGAGCAGGTACTGAGTCTGTTCATAATATAGTTGGAATGACCAAAGCACTTGAAATTGCTGTTGAGAATATGGATAAAGAAACTACTTATGTCATCTCAATAAAAAAATATATGATTGAAAAATTAACGTCTTTATTTCCTAATATTCATTTTAATGGAGAGTCAGGTGATATTAATAATAGTACTTACACTGTTTTAAATGTTTGCTTTCCAATTTCTAATGATAAAGCAGCTATGCTTGATTTTCAACTTGATCTTAAGGGAATAGCTTGTTCTAAGGGAAGTGCTTGTCAATCAGGGAGTTCTGAAGGTTCTCATGTTTTAAGTGAGATCCAAAATGATTCACATAAAACTTTACCATCGGTCAGATTTTCTTTTTCACACAACAATAAAAAAGAAGAAGTAGATTATTTAATTGATACCCTTAAAGAGTTTATGGACTCTTAATAAAATACCTTAGCCCTAAATACTCCTTTATTTCCAACTCCATCTTCATATTTAATTATTAATTCATTCTCTCCATTATTAATAATCCCATCAGATAGATTATGAAATATTAAATTTGATTTTGGTTCATATTCAAACAATGCCCAAATACCATTAATATAACTTGAATATTTTTTAATTCCAGAAAGTTCATCTTTAAGTCTTAATCGTAAGCTTCTTTTTCCTTTAATATTAGAATTATTTTTAAAATTAATTGGCTTGATTTCGGGTTCTAAAGTGTCTCTAGATATAATATATCTTCCTAATGAAGAAGTATTAGCATATACATATGAATTATTTTTCTTTGAGCTTAAATAGCTTACTCTATCATTAATTATTTTACCTACAAATGATTGTCTTAATTGCATAGTATCAATAATCTTGTGAGGTAATTTTACTCTCAGAGAAGACCTAAATGGATTTTTTTCTTTACCTAAATCAAGTGTATCAGAATTGTAAGAAATATTTAATAATAAATCATCATAGAATGTGTTTTTATCTATTTCAATTATCGACGAATTTTTGTTTAAAGTATAATCTTGATTTCTTAAAACTTCTATCCCCTGAAATGATATATCTTCAGATTTTGTCGTTACACTTTTTAGTCTAAATTTTATATATGAAGAGTTTTTATTCCAATCTGAAATTTTTATAGTGACGTAGTTATCTTTATAAGTATCTGAATTTATAATTCCATTAAACGAATTATTTTTGAGAAAAGATAGATTGGAATTACGAGGAGTATATATTTTTAAAACTTTCTTATTTTTCTCAACTAGTGACAAATAATCATACATAATCTTCTTGTAATGATTTTCGCTAAACTTAATTTTATCCATTTTATATGAATAGCTTAATATTGAGTCAACAAAAAGTTCAACTTTATATATTCCATTTTGATTATATAAATTCTTATACTGTATATCGTATATGTCAAGTCCAATACCAATTTTTCCATTATATTCAATTAGATCAGAAATGTATGTAGAGTCGTTAAGCTTACTGATTTTTTTTCTAACTGGAAGTTTTCTAACTAAACTTTTATCTTCATTAATTATATATAACCCTCTAATTATAGGTCTTTCTTTATCAATATATTTATAATTAAACATTAATGGATTTAAAGCATTTTGATTTTCAGTTTCTCTAATCTCAAAATGAAGATGAGGACCAAAAGATCTACCTGTATTTCCAGAGTATCCTATTACACTTCCTTTCCTAATTGTTAATTCATTTTTTTTTGGAAACTTTTTTATTGAATTTGTTTTTGATTTATAAAGTTCTGATTTTATGTATTTATTTAATTCAGGACTAAAATTTCTTAAATGAGCGTAAACTGAAGTATACCCATTTGGATGATCTATGTATATGACCTTACCATATCCATAATTATTAACTTCTATTCTTGAGACAAATCCATCTTCAATACTAAAAATCTTTTGTCCTTGTACTCCTCTGCTTTTAAAATCTATTCCTGTATGGAACCTTGATCTAAATTCTCCAAATGTTCCAGATAGATCGAATGGGGCATCAATTGGTGAATGAAAGTCAATTTCTTGGGAAATAAGAAAATTTATATTGGATATAAATAGGAGTGTAAAAAGAATTCGAAGAAAAAATCTCATTTCACCTCAAATTTAACTTAAGATTTTTATAAATTGAAATCAATAAATTAATTTTTTAGTATTATGCTTTTAAATCATGTAAACTCGTTAAAAGAAAAAGTAAATATTCTACTAAATAAATTAGATGAGCTTGAGGTTGTTAATGATTCTTTGAAAACAAAAAATGACTATTTAGTAAGTGTAAACAAAGAGCTTGAAAATAAAATTAAAATTATTCAGGCAAAAGAAAAACAACTTAAGCTTGTGACAGCTATAACTGAAGACAATACTGATAAACAGTATTTCAAAAATAAAATTGATTATTTAATTAAAGAAATTGATTATTGTATAGATAGAATATCAATTTAAGCAATATGGACGATAATATAAAAATTAAATTAAGTATTGGCGATAGGCTTTATCCCTTAACAATTCAAAGGTCTCAGGAGTTTTATTTTCGTGAAGCTTCTAAGATAATAGAGAAGACAATTAAAAACCTTGAAGAAAATTATTCTGTAAGAGATAAACAAGACTTATTAGCAATGTGTTGTATTCAATTTGCTGCTAAAAATCTTCAGAATAAATCTAAATTAAGTGATTCAGATTCAGAAGTTGAGAAAGTCGTTTTAAAAATCATAGAAGATATTGACAAATCCATTTTAACTTCTTAAATTTACTTGAACCTGTATTAGTGATTTTTGGTAAACTCAACGAGTATTAATTAAGAAAGGTGAGTTTAAATGCTAAAGCAAGCTATCTTCGAATAGATCCTTGAATGTTTAATTAGCCTTAATCCTGTTTATTAGGAGTTTACGCAATACTCACTTTAATACAGGTTTTTTTATTGCTTTTTACTATGTAAGAAGATTACCGTCTTCATCCCATTCTGCAAGATCATTTCTTTTTGTTTGATCAACACACCTAGATATCCATTCTTCATCATATGAAACTGAATAATCCTTTAATATATCATCTGGAACACCATCCCATATATTAGGAGTATTGCCTTTATATTCAAGATCTTTAATTCCAACTTCAGATGTAAAGTACCCCGTGATAATCATCCCTCTATAAACAGCGAATAATCTGATGGCTTCTTGGAGATTTTCATCAGTATTATCATTGAATGCTATATCATCAAAAACAGACTTGATTTGAGTATCACTACATTCAAGTAGTTTTGATCCAAACCTTTCTTGACATATTTGATTAAAGACAATTAAACCTCTTCTAAGAACTTTTTCACCGTATTCGTTGTGAGCAGGTGTGCTAAAGTCTTTAGCAATGATTTCAAATAATTCTACGACCCCTGCATCATTAATATTTCCATTTTCATTTGGTGGAAGCACTATATTCGCAATCTTATTTATAGTATTGAGTTCATTTTCATTAAAAAATTTACCCTTTAATACTTTATAATCCCATTTTAATTCCTCTGGAGTTCTTCCGTATTTGTAATCCCATACTTTATCTAGTATCAATTTATCTTCATCTGTAATACAACTATTAAATGTTAATGTTGCGCCTAGAGAACCTAGCACTAATGTTTTTAAACTATCCCTTCTTTTCATTATATGTTTTGTTTCTTTAATTCTTTTATAATATGTTCAGAAGTTCTCCAAGATAAAGCCATTATTGTCCATGTTGGATTTTTATCAGCTTGAGAAACAAATGGAGCAGCATCCACTATATATACATTATCTACATCATGAAGTCTCTCATATTTATTTACAACAGAATTCTTTGGATCGTTACCCATTCTAGTGGTACCTACTTCATGTATAATTTCCCCTGGTGCTGAAATTCCGTAATTATCTTTTTTGGTTGGTTTTGATCCTAATGGAATTCCTCCCATATTATATGCAATCTCCTCAAATGTATCATGCATATGTTTTGCTTGTTTAAATTCATTATCAGACCATTTGTACCTAAACCTTAAAACTGGAATCCCATACTTATCTTTAGTGTCAGGATCAATTTCACAATAATTTTCTTTTAAGGGTATAGCTTCACCTCTACCTGAAAGATATATTGTTGAGCCATAATATTTTTTAACATCATCTCTTAATGAATCACCATAACCCCCAGCTCTAAGTCCAAAAAACTTATTAAATTCATTTGGGTTGAATCCGAAGCCATATTCAGGCATTGTAAAACTTCTACCAATCTCAATATGATAACCTCTTGGAAAGTCTAGTTTTTTATTATCAAGCCACCATGGAGAATAAACATGCATACCACCAACGCCATCTTCATTGTAAGTTTTTCGATTAATTAGCTCTGGGATAAATACACCTCTTCCAGCTCCAGTTGTATCATGAAGGTATTTACCTATTAGATTGCTGCTATTTCCTAATCCATTTGGATGAGCATTACTTTTGGAGTTAAGTAGAATTCTTGCTGTGCTACATGCAGATGCAGCTAGAACTACAATTTTTCCTTTAATTGTATAGTCTTTCCCGTTTTCTTTATTAATAAATGATACTCCAGTTGCCCGACCATTTTTATCAGTTAACACTTCATTCACCATAGAATTAACATACAGGTCAACCATTCCTCCTTTTAAAGACGGAATCACTAGACAAGAGCTTGAAGAAAAATCACCATATACTGAACATGATCTATCACACTGACCACAATAAAAACAAATTCCTCTTTCGTTGTTAATTCTTTTTGTCAGGATAGACAATCTTGAAGGCATTACTTTAACACCAGATTTTTTTGCACCATTTATATAAAAGAGTTCATGTAATCGAGGCTTTGGTGGTGGTAAGAAAAAACCGTCAGGTTCATTAAACATGTTTTCTTTTGTGCCAAATACACCAATTAGCTTGTCTAATTTATCATAATATGGCTTTATATCTTCATAAGAAATTGGCCAGTTTTCTCCAAGTCCATCATAATCTTTGCTTTTGAAGTCTTTAGGTCCAAAACGTAAAGAGATTCTTCCCCAATGGTTTGTTCTTCCACCTAACATTCTAGATCTCCACCATCTAAAATTTGAATCTTCAACGGAAGAGTAAGGTTCACCATCTAAAGACCAATCTCCATATGACATATGAAAGTCTCCAAATGCTCTGTTAGTTCCAGCCCCTCTTCTAGGAGATTCCCATGGCCATTTTAATTGAGTTTGCTGATCTGGACTAGCAGGGTCAAAGTATGGGCCTGATTCAACTAAAGCTACTTTTACTCCAGCTTCACTTAGTATTTTGGTAGCCATTCCACCTCCAGCTCCTGATCCAACAACAATTACATCATATTCTTTTTTACTCTTCAATATTTCCATAAACCAATTACAATTTATTAAAATCTATTAAATATAGATATACTTAGCAATAAACTTTTCTTATATTAAATATCAAGAATTCAATATTAAATATTTATTGTCTAATATCAATAAAATTATCTTTATTTAAAAAAATAACTTACTGCATTGATACTGCTTATTAATTATGATTATTGAAATTTGTGCTACATCTATAAAATCTATTATAAATGCTCAAAATGCTGGAGCAAATAGAATTGAATTGTGTGAAGATTATTTAATTGGTGGGGTGACACCTTCTCTTGATTTTACCCTTGAGTCAATTATGAAATCTAAAATCCCAATAAATGTACTTATTAGACCTCGAGGGGGTGATTTTAATTTTAATGATGAAGAATATGAAATTATGATTGATTCAATTCTTGAATTAAAAAAATATAAAATCAATGGTTTTGTGGTAGGCTTTTTAGATGAGAATAAAAAAATTGACTCCTATAGATTGAATCAATTTAGAGAAATTACAAAAGGATATGAATTAATTTTTCATAGAGCTTTTGATCATCTTATTAATCAGGATGAATCTCTTGAATTATTAATTAAAAACAAGTTTGATAGAATTTTATGTTCAGGAAGTGTTGTTGATTCAGAAAATGGACTTGAGAGACTCAAGCACTTAAAAAAAATCTCTAATGAAAGAATCTCAATAATGCCAGGAGGAGGTGTGAACTTAAAAAACTTCAATTTATTTAAAGACTCTAATTTTAGAGAAATTCATTTGTCTGCAATTGACAAAAGCATCTCTCTGGATTCTAATTATAATATTATTAGAGAAATTGTAGAGATGAGTAAATAATAAAATATTATTTTTGAAAAAAATATAAGTATGGCTTTTGATATTGATGTTATAAAGAGTGTTTATTCAGGCTTGTCTTTAAAGATTGAAAATGCAAGGAAACTTATTGGCAGACCCCTAACTCTAACTGAAAAAATATTATATTCTCATTTATGGGATGGATCTTCCAATGAAATTTTTAAAAGAGGTGAAGATTATGTTGACTTTGGTCCTGATAGGGTAACATGTCAAGATGCAACTGCACAAATGGCTCTTCTTCAATTTATGCAAGCAGGAAAAGATAAGGTAGCAGTTCCTACTACAGTTCATTGTGATCATCTTATCCTTGCGCAGTCTGGAGCTAAAAAAGATCTTAAAAATGCAAATAAAGTTAGTTCTGAAGTATTTAATTTTCTTGAATCAGTTTCTAGAAAATATGGAATAGGATTTTGGAAACCTGGTGCTGGGATTATTCATCAAGTAATTCTTGAAAATTATGCATTTCCAGGAGGAATGATGATAGGTACTGATTCACATACAGTTAATGCTGGTGGTTTAGGTATGATTGCCATTGGAGTGGGAGGTGCTGATGCAGTTGATGTAATGGCAGGTATGCCATGGGAATTAAAATTCCCTAAACTAATCGGAATTAAATTGACAGGAAAGCTAAATGGTTGGGCTTCAGCAAAAGATGTTATATTAAAAGTTGCAGGCATACTTACAGTTAAAGGCGGTACTGGGCATATTTTAGAATATTTTGGTGATGGAGCTGAGTCGCTTTCTTGTACTGGTAAAGGTACTATTTGTAATATGGGTGCTGAAGTAGGTGCTACAACTTCAATTTTTGCTTATGACGAGTCAATGGAAAGGTACTTAAACTCCACTGATAGAAAGGACATTGTAGACGCAGCTTATTCTGTTAAGGATGATCTTAAAGCTGATCAAGATGTATATGATAATCCTGAAAAATATTTTGATGAAATAATTGAAATTGATTTAAACACTCTAACTCCTCATATAAATGGACCTTTCACTCCTGATTTAGCTACGCCTGTTGATCAAATGAAAGATAAAGCTAAAACTGAAGGTTGGCCTACTGAAATAAAATGGGGATTAATAGGTTCATGTACAAATTCATCATATGAAGATTTATCAAGAGCAGCTTCAATCGCTAAACAGGCTCTTGAAAAAAATATTAAAATAAAATCTCAATTAGGAATTAACCCTGGTTCAGAACAAGTGAGATATACTGCTGAAAGAGATGGTATAATTGAAGTATTTGAGAATTTAGAATCTAAGATATTCACTAACGCATGTGGTCCATGTATAGGTCAGTGGAATAGGGAAGGAGAAGATAACACTGAAAAAAATTCTATAATTCATTCATTCAACAGAAACTTTGCTAAAAGAGCTGATGGAAATCCAAATACACATGCTTTTGTTACTTCACCTGAAATGGTAATGGCTGTTGCTCTCTCTGGTAATCTTGATTTTAACCCTATTACTGATAAGCTAACGTCAGAAGATGGAAAACCAGTTTTTCTAGATCCTCCCATAGGAGATGAATTACCTTCAAATGGCTTTGCTTTTGAGGATAACGGCTATGTTGATCCACCACAAGATGGATCTAATATTGAAATAATTATTAATCCAGAGTCAAAAAGACTTCAAGTTCTTGAACCTTTTAGTCCTTGGAATGGAGAAAATATTAATAATGCAAGACTTTTAATAAAAGCCCACGGAAAATGTACAACAGATCATATTTCAATGGCAGGTCCTTGGTTGAGATTTAGAGGACATTTAGATAATATTTCTGATAACTGTTTAATAGGAGCTGTTAACCATTTCAATATGGAAACTAATAGTGTAAAGAACCTTGTAACAGGTGAGTACGCTCCAGTTCCTCAAACTCAAAGATTTTATAAAGAAAATCAAATTGCTACAATAGTAGTTGGTGACCATAACTATGGTGAGGGATCTTCTAGAGAACATGCAGCGATGGAACCGAGACACCTTGGTATTAAAGCAGTTATTGTTAAATCTTTCGCAAGAATTCACGAAACAAATCTTAAGAAACAAGGGATGTTGGCTTTAACGTTTGATCAAGAAGATGATTATAACAAAATACTAGAAGATGATAAATTTAATTTTATTGATTTAAAATCTTTTACTCCTGGCAATAAGTTATCTCTTGAAATTATTCATTCAGATAATTCTAAAGAATTGATTAAATTGAATCATACTTTTAATTCTCAGCAAATTGAATGGTATAAAAATGGTTCAGCATTAAATTTAATTAAGTCTAATAACTTATGATTAAAGATCTAAAATACCTAATGTCATACTCTATTGCAGTGACTGCATTTATTGGTATTTTACTTGGAGGTCCATATGTCTATTTAACTGTTGTTTATACTTTTATTTTTATTCCAATATTAGAATCAAATACAAAGGAATATATAAATGAGTATTCAGATGATGAAAAGAAAAATAGAAATCTAGATCCATTCTTTGATTTTTTACTTTATTTAAATATCCCTATAGTTTTTGGAATATTTTTTGTTTCTCTAGATACTTTACTTTACACAGATTCGGTTTCTGAAATTATAGGTATAATTTTATCAACTAGTATAGTAATGGCCACAAACGGAATTAATGTAGGACATGAGCTTGGTCATAGGAAATCTTTATTTAGCAGGACTTGCTCTAAGTTGCTCTACCTCCCTTGTCAGTATATGCATTTTTTTATTGAGCATAATTATGGTCACCATATAAATGTTGCTACACCTGATGATCCAGCTACTGCAAAATATAAGCAAAACCTATATAGTTTTTGGATTAGTTCTGTAACTAAGACATACTTAAGTGCTTGGAGAATCCAGTTAAAACTCTTAAAAGTTTCTAAACTAAGTTTTTTTTCTCTTAGAAATGATATGATATTTTATACTTTATTTCAAATTGCATTTCTAATTTTTATATACCTTAACTATGGCCTAATTATTACTTTGTACTCCTTACTAATGTCTATTGGTTCATTTCTATTTCTAGAGACTATTAATTATGTAGAGCATTATGGTTTATTAAGAAAAATTAAACCAAATGGGAAATATGAAAGAGTTAAACCTCACCATTCATGGAATTCAAATCATACTATTGGGAGAATTACACTTTATGAGCTTACAAGGCATAGCGACCATCATTTCATTTCATCAAAAAAATATCAGGTCTTAGAATCTATAGAAGACAGTCCTCAGCTTCCATATGGTTATCCTACTTCAATTTTAATTTCATTTTTGCCACCTTTGTGGTTTAGAATAATGAACCCACTTGTAGAACATCACATGGGTTATAAAGATTAATAAAAAGAGTGCTTGATTTTAGTTATACCAACTACAATCAATATAATTAATCCCTTCAAATTTTTTATCAAAAAATCTATTTTTAGATTCTATAAACCCATTATATGTATTTGCAAAAGGAGAATAAGGATGCATTACATCATCTGGATTAGTACTGTGAGCATAACGAAGAACATCATGACCAAATTCATGGTACATTAAACCTAATTTTTGCCATATATTAATATCGTTCCAGTACCTAAAAGCTATTCCAACTCTTACTACTTCATCATTACATGAACTTGCAGCATAAGCTCCATAATCAAGAACTTCACCTGATGCAGTTAATGCGGCAGATTCATATTCATAATAAATATCTACAAGAGTATTTAGTTTATCATAATCAGGATTATTTCTCATTGAACACTTTGCATCTGCAACAAAAATATCCCAAAATGCATATAAATCATCAGAATCAAAGTTTGGATCAGTTACTTTATCATAATCGATACAACTAAAAAGTACTTCTTCGGGAATTTCTTCATATACTAGAGAGTTTTTAGCACATGAAACTGCTAATAATAAAAAGATTAATGCTATTCTCCTGGACATGAAATATATTTGATACCTGTAAATGATCTTTTTAACATTCTATCTTTAGCTTCTATAAAATCATTTAAATCTATGTCGCTTCTAGAGCTGGAAGGATACATTATATCCGCAGGGTCAATACTGTGTTCATATTTATATACATCATGACCAAATTCATGATACATAATCCAAAGTCTTTGTAATAAGTTTTTTTCTGTCCATTCATTATACAAAACACCAACATTTACTCTGCTATCATTACAATAACCAGAAAAAGTAGAATATGCAATGTGATCAGGAGAAACACCAGCTGCGATTTGAGCAGCAGACCTGTATTCAAAAAAGATATTCAACGATGGATTCCTCTCAGAGTAATCGGGCCCACCTCTTGAACATTTAACATCCTCAACAAACTTATTCCAGTATTGCATTAGATCATCTTGATTAGTATTTTTTGGATCTAAAAGGTCATCATAACTAACACAACTGTAAATTTGTACAAATTCATCTATAATAACTTCTTCTTGAGGGTCATCACCTTTAGAACATGCAGAAATGAAGAGAGTGATAATTAATGATAAAAATATAAATCTTTTCATTTTTTTTAATTTTTGTAGCGAGAGAGAGATTTGAACTCTCGACCTCCGGGTTATGAATCCGACGCTCTCACCAACTGAGCTACCTCGCCAAATTAAGAATTGCAAATATATAAAACAAATCCCAAGAAAGTATTGCTAAAAATTCGTTTATTGATGTAAATACTAACTTTTTTTAATATATTGGAAACAATATGAGTAAGAAAAAAGAATTTGTGATTGAATATGATTTTCAATCATCTCCTCAACTGCTATTTCAATATCTATCAACCCCTTCAGGGCTATCTGAATGGTTTTCTGATGATGTAAATTATCGAGGTGAAAAATATACTTTTTTCTGGGATGACTCAGAGGAATATGCAAGAGTGTTATCTAAAAAAGTAAATGAAAAAATCAGATTTCAATGGATTAATGGTGAGCCAGATGAAGAAGAATGTTTCTTTGAATTTAAAATTCAAATGGATGAAATTACCAAGGATGTCTCTCTTATAGTTACTGATTTTTCTGATGAGGATGAATTAGAGGAAGCGAAATTATTATGGAATAGTCTTATTTCGGATCTTAAGCAAGTTCTAGGTTCATCTTAGTTTAAAGTTATATCATCTGGTGAGTTTGACCATATCCTATATTTTTTTCCTAGAGTTTTAATTATTTTATTCCAGCTATTATTTTCTTTATAGTTAAAAACATTTTCAATTTGATCATTTAACACTATCCAGCTATCATTTTCTATCTCGTCATCTAATTGATCAATATTCCAACCAGAATAACCTTGAAAAAGAATCACATCTTGTTGGTCAATTAATCCATCTTCAATTTGATCAAAAAGATATTCGAGATTATTGCCCCAGTATAAGTTTTTACCAATTTTAATACTTTCTGATTGGTCACTTTCGCTTTTTAATAAATAGTAATGATTATTTGAAACTGGCCCACCATAATAAAGATCTATCTTAACTTTTCTTGTAGATTTAATATCCTTAGTTATGAAAAGGTCAGATCGTCTATTAAGAATTAAACCTGTTAATCCATCTTCAGTTTTATCAACAATTAATATTATTGATTTATAGAAAACCATATCACTTAATAGATTTGGAGAAGATATTAGAATTTTTCCTTTCATAGTAAAAAAAAAGAGCCTCTGTTAAGAAGCTCTTTTAAGACATTTTTTAAATGAATTTAAAACTTAGTTTACTGTACTTGAAAGTTCAGCTCCAGCTTTAAATTTTACAACTTTTTTAGCAGGTATTTTGATAGTTGCACCAGTTTGAGGATTTCTTCCATCTCTTGCAGCTCTCTGAGAAACTGACCAAGATCCGAATCCAACTAGTGATACTCTACCACCTCCTTTTAAAGTTGAACTAACACTCCCTAGAAATGCTTCTAGAGCCATTTTCGCTGATGCTTTAGATATACCAGCGTTAGCTGCCATTGCATCAATTAATTCTGATTTGTTCATATCACTTAATTTTAATGTTTAAACAAAAATATAGGATATTATGTAAGTCCTGCGATTTAAAGGCTTAAAAGTCCATTATTGTTAATAAATAGGGTTGTTTTGTTGATAATCCAGCTGTTTTGCCTAGTAAACATGGGAATTTTCTTCAAATTTCAACCCGTTTATCAATTCTTTAGCGCTCATTTCCCGTTTATTTTCCATTTGAATTATAAGACAATTGGTGATTCCATATGAGTTATATATGTGTAATTCTCCATTTTCAACAACTACTTTTCCTGTCATATCATCACATAAAGATTCAAGCTCTTTTTCTTCAGCCTTTAAAATTTTCATTCTAATTTCATCTTGACCATTTTTAATCATAGTCCAAGCTCCAGGTTTTGGTGAAAGCCCTCTTACTTGACCAATTATTTTATTTACAGGTTTTCTCCAGTCAATTCTTGTATTTTCAGAATTTAATTTAGGTGCTAACTTTATTTCGGTATCTATATTTTGCTTACTGGGATTTAAACTATTATTGAAAACCTCTTTTATTGTTTTAACAAGAAGTTCAGCGCCAACTTTAGATAGTTTATTATATAATGATCCAAAATCATCTTCATTACTTATAATCACCTCATCCTGAAGGAGAACATCTCCTTGATCTATTTTTTCATTAATAAAGAATGTGGTAACTCCTGTTTTAGCTTCATTGTTTATTAAACACCAGTTTATTGGCGCAGCTCCTCTATAATTTGGTAACAGAGAAGCATGAAGATTAATTGTCCCGTATTTTGGTATCAAGAATATTTCTTTAGGTAGTTTTCTAAAAGCAACAACAATAATTAAGTCAGGTTCTAATTTCTTTACTTCATTAATAAATCCTTCATCTTTTAAACTAGAGGGTTGAAGAATGTTAATATTATGCTTTTGTGCATATTTTTTCACATCACTTTCATTTAGTTTTTGACCTCTACCAGATTTTCTGTCTGGTGTAGTTACTACGCTATGAATATTAAAATTAGAATATAAAGCATCCAATGATGTCACAGCAAAATCGGGAGTCCCAAAAAATATTATTTTATTTTTTTTCATGAATTGTCTAAAATAAATTTAACTCTTTCTTCAATACTGATAATAGGAACCTCAATAATTTTAATCCCTGATTCATGGTATATTTCATTTATAAAAGGACTAATTTTTTTTGCATCACTAAACTCTTCTATTCTTTCTTTATCTTTTTTATAAATTTCTTTCCATGGTTGAAAGATAAATATTAGGTCATATTTATAATCAGATGGTAAGTTGTCCCAATAACTTGAGGACTTGTCAATAGATCTTAGGTAAGCTGTAATTTCATGAATTCCTCTGTCATAGAAAATAATATTGTCTTTGCAGCTTAAGTTGTCTGCTTGGTAATAGTCATTATGCCTTCTTTTATAAATTTCCTCACTTATTTTATCAGGATCTGATTTAAAATCTGATCCTCTTTGTTTATAGTCTGAGAATATCTCTCTAGCAGCCTCATGAAAACAATGATATTCTAATTTTATAAGTTCATTTAATACACTAGTTTTTCCTGTACTAGGTCCACCAGCTAAAACAATTCTTTTATTTATTTTTTGTTGTACCATTTCTCCAAAAAAGGTTTAGTTATATTTGTAGAAAGTTTTTACAAAAATAATTCCCTTGTCAAATAAAAATACTAAATCTGAAGATTTTTATTTAAGATTTGAAGAACAGTTGTTAGAATCTCAAGATTGGCCTGGCATGTACATGTATAAATTCATTGTCAAAGATGGTAGTAATGAGATAGATCAATTGAAGAAAATTTTAGATAATTATGATGGAAAATCATCTTTTAAGTCATCTGCATCTAATAAATTTATAAGTGTAACCTTTGAACACTTTGCGTCATCTCCTGCAGATGTAATTAAAGTATACAAAGAGGTTAGTGTTATAGATGATATAATTAGTCTCTAAATGGTAATTAATTTATTAAATTGCGCAATATGAATGCATTAGAATACAATACAGAAAGATCTAAGTTGATAATTCCAGAATATGGAAGACATGTTCATCAAATGGTTGATCAAGCAGTAGCTTTAAAAGATAAAGAAGAAAGAAATAATATGGCTAAAGCTATAATTGGAGTTATGGGAAATCTGAATCCTCATTTAAGAGATGTTCCTGACTTTCAACATAAGCTTTGGGCTCAGCTTTTTATAATGTCAAATTTTGAACTTGATGCAGATAGTCCTTTTGAGAAACCTTCAAAAGAAATTTATGTCAATAGAAAACCTAATAAACTTGAATATCCTCAAAGTTTTCCAAAATACAGGTTTTACGGAAATAATATTAAAAAAATGATTGATGTAGCAATGGAGTGGGATGAAGGTGAGTTAAAAGATAAACTTATAGCCAATATAGCCAATCACATGAAGAAATGCTTCTTAAATTGGAATAAAGATTCTGTTGATGATAAAGTAATTTTCAATCACTTATCAGATTTATCTAATGGAACATTAAAAGTTCCTGAATCAAAACTTCCATTGACAGATTCTAGTGAATTTCTAAAAAATATGGTTAAGACAAATAATAACTACAAGTCAAATAACAATTATAAGTCAAATAATAAAAATAGAAAAAAGCCCAAAAGAAGATATTAATGTCTAGTATAAGAGTAAAAGGAGGTGTTAAACTGTCTGGTGAAATCAGACCTCAAGGTGCAAAAAATGAAGCTCTTCAGATAATTTGTGCTACGTTATTATCAGAAAGTGATGTTACAATTTCTAACATTCCAGACATAATTGATGTAAATAAACTTATAGAAATTCTTAAAAATCTTGGAGTTAAAATACAAGAGCTAGATAAGGGGAAATTCTGTTTTAATGCAAAAGACATTAATCTTGAATATCTTAATAATGGAAATTTTTTAGAGGATGCCAAATCACTAAGGGGTTCAATTATGTTAGTTGGCCCTCTTCTTTCTAGGTTTGGATCTGCCTCTATACCTAGACCAGGTGGAGATAAAATTGGAAGAAGAAGATTAGATACCCATTTTATTAATCTTGAAAAACTTGGAGCAAAACTTGAATATAATTCAAACAAAAGAACATACTCTGTCATTTCTAAAGACTCTCTAAAAGGTACTTCTATATTACTTGATGAAGCATCTGTAACTGGTACTGCAAATATAATTATGGCAGCTGTTTTAGCAGATGGAATTACATCTATTTATAATGCTGCATGTGAGCCATATATCCAACAGTTATGCTTACTGTTAAACAATATGGGGGCTAAAATATCCGGAATTGGCTCAAATCTCTTGAATATAGAAGGTGTTGAAAAACTAAATGGAGCTAATCATCAAATATTACCTGATATGATAGAGATTGGTAGTTGGATTGGTTTAGCAGCAATGACACAAAGTAAACTAAGAATTAAAGATGTTTCCTGGGAAAATTTAGGGCAAATACCTGATGTTTTTAGAAAGTTAGGAATCACTTTAATCAAAGAAAATGATGATATTGTTATTCCAGCTCATACAAATGGATATTCTATAACCAACTACATAGATGGTTCAATTTTAACTGTTTCTGATGCTCCTTGGCCTGGATTTAGCCCAGATTTAATATCAATTATACTAGTTGTTGCTACTCAAGCTAATGGAAGTACTCTAATACATCAAAAAATGTTTGAGAGTAGATTGTTTTTTGTAGATAAGTTAATTGACATGGGTGCTAAAATAATCTTATGTGATCCTCACAGAGCCTCTGTTATTGGTCATAATTTTAAATCTTCATTGAAACCAACAAACATGACATCTCCTGATATTAGAGCTGGTATTGCTCTTCTTATTGCTGCTCTATCAGCTTCAGGTGAAAGTATAATTCAGAATGTTGAACAAATAGATCGAGGGTATGAGAATATAGTAGAGAGATTAAACTCAATAGGAGCTGATGTTGAAAGAATTTAATTTATCTTTTTGATATTTTATTATTTGAAATATTTCTTTGCATCTTACATTTAAACCTATCAACACTATTTTCTCTTAATTTAGTGTGCTTTGTTTTTCTTCCACTAACCCTTTCCCTCCAGAGTTTAAAACTACTATTTCTTAGGTTATTTCTCATTATACTTATTAGTTCCTTCTCATTAATATCAAATTGATCAAATATTGCTTCAAAAGGAGTTCTGTCCTCCCATGCCATCTCAATTATTCTATCGATCTCAATTAGACTTTTATTTCTCATTTGTAATACTTTTTAAAAATTTCTCTCCATTAATTAAGTGATTCTCTTTTTTTATTGGATCCATTTTATCAAATGTGTTTATAAGCATTCTTAATCTAGGATTTTTAATGAAAAAGTCTCTTTGTTTATCCATAAATCTCCAGAAAAGACCATCCCATATTTTATCCCATTCATTTTTTTTATAATCACTCATTTTATAAATATAATTGCTACTACTTATGTATGGCTTGGTAGACATAAGACCACCATCAGCAAATTGACTCATTCCATAAATATTTGGAACCATTACCCAATCATAAGAATCAATAAATAATTCCATAAACCATTTGTATACTTCATCTGGATCGAACTCACATAGTAACATAAAGTTGCCTAACACCATTAATCGTTCAATATGATGTAAATAACCAGTTTTTAAAACTTTTTTGATTGAAATATCAATGGGTTCAATGCCAGTATTTCCAGAATAAAATGAAGGAGGAATTTTTCTCTTAAAACCCCAGTAGTTATTTGTTCTTTCGTAAGTACCTTTAGCACAGTAAATACCTCTAATGAATTCTCTCCATCCCATAATTTGTCTAATAAAACCTTCAGAAGAATTAATTGGAATTTCATTTTTTTCAGCATATTCTATGGATTCTGTAATTACTTTTTTTGGGCTAATAAATCCAACATTCATTAAAGGACTTAATATGCTATGATTAAGAGTTAAATTATCTTTAACAATTGCATCTTCATAATCTCCAAACTTATTGAATCTTTCTTTTAGAAAGTTTCTAAACCAATTTTCAGATTCTTTAATAGTTGTTGGATAGTTAAATTGACCAAGTGATCCATAATTTTCATTGAAATATTTAGTTACATATTTTTCTGAGTCAATTACATATTTGTTTCTTGCTGGATTTACAATTTTTGGAGGAATTTCATTTTTTGGAAATTTTTTTCTATTTAATATATCATAAGTCCATTCTCCCCCTAAGGGCTTTCCTTTATCATCTATTAAAATATTTCTTTTCTTTCTCTCTGATTTATAGAATGATGTTTGAAAAAATTTCTTTTTTGATTCTTTAAAGAAATCTTTTAATTCTTCACTTGTATTTATAAATAACTTTGATTCATGAATTACAAGTTTAATTTTTAATTCAGTACAAGTACTTTTTAGTCTTTTACATAATAAATAATCAACTGGATCATATATTTCAATTATCTTATATCCAAGATTATTAATCTTTTTAATTAATAATTTAATATTAGATTCTTTGCTAAATGAGTCTATATACTCTGTATTACAGCCAAAATCATTCAAATAATCATGATAGAATTTCATAGTAGCCCTATGAAAGCAAATTTTCTGCTTATGAAATTTATATTGATTGAAAAAAAGATGCTCCTCAACCAAAAAAACTTTAAAGTTCTTTTTACGAAAA
>Ga0208964_1000488_pt1 | contig 21000 bp, 20 predicted proteins | sample AOAMet1_08_M0_20_2_FD_188227 | JGI IMG/M metagenome (GOLD analysis project Ga0208964, IMG submission 188227) | Ammonia-oxidizing marine microbial communities from Monterey Bay, California, USA - CAN11_08_M0_20 (SPAdes) | ecosystem: Environmental > Aquatic > Marine > Intertidal zone | place... | reverse complement strand
TTTTTGACTCTATCACAATTCTTTATTCCATATATAGTGACAACATTACTCATTTTTTAAACTTCTAGTAGGAATGTAACTGGTCCATCATTTAAAAGAGCGACACTCATATCTGCACCAAAAATACCGCATTCAGTTTTAAGATTAAATACTCTAGTTTTTTCTACAAAATAGTTATAGAGAATTTCCGCTTCAGCTGGAGGCATTGCAGTCGAAAAGCCTGCACGTGTTCCATTCTTTGTATCAGCAGCTAGTGTAAACTGTGAGACAAGCAAAATATCACCTGCAATATCTTTAAGACTCAGATTCATCTTTTGATTCTCATCAGGAAAGACTCGATATGAGAGAACCTTGTTGATCATTTTATCGGCATCAACTTCACTATCTTGCTTTTCGAGGCCTAGAAAAACTAAAAGACCTTTATTAATTTTTCCAACGACTTTTCCACTGACTTCGACGTGTGAAGAACTAACTCTCTGAATTAAAGCCTTCATCTAACTACGAAGAAAGATAAGAGATATCAGCAACAGATAAAAATAATGCTCTTATTCGTCTGATTAAGGCAAGTCTTGAACTTTTTAATTTTTCATCGTCAGCGTTAACCATGACATTGTCAAAGAACGAATCAATTAAGTCCTTTAAATCAATTAAAGATTTCATGACTTCCTTATAGTCTTTGATTTCTGATAACTGTTTAGATAATGACACAGTGGCATTGAAAAGCTTAACCTCTGAGTCATCGATTAATATCTTGGGGTTTAGTTTTTCATTTTTTTCATTAGAATCTTTAAGAATATTTGCAATCCTTTTGTTTGATTCAATCAAACTCTTAGAGTCTTCGCTTTGAGTAAATTCACTAAGCGCTTCAACCCTTAGATGAAAATCTAAAGGAGAATCCGGAGATACAGCCAAAACCGCCTCATAAACATTACGATCAATATTTGCATCTTTGTAATAAGCTTTAAGTCTATCCATCATAAAGCTATAGATGGCATCACCACATCCTTTATCAACCTCTTTTAGATGCAGATTTAATGAATAATCAATCAGTGACTTGAGGTTTAATTCTATTTTGGCCTCAAGCAAAATTCTTAACAGCCCAAGGGCAAGTCTTCTTAGCGCATAAGGATCTTTAGAGCCAGTAGGTGCTTGACCAATCCCATAGATTCCAGTTATTGTATCTAGTTTGTCAGCAATCGCAACGACAAGCCCTTCTCGAGTAGATGGAACTTTATCGCCTGAAAATCTTGGTTGATAATGCTCTCGTATTGCTACTGAAACAGCTTTGGTCTCACCATCATTAAGCGCATAGTATCCGCCCATAATTCCTTGAAGGTCAGCAAACTCCCCAACCATCTCACTCAATAGATCAGATTTTGACAATAAGCCCGCTCTTGCAGAAGCTTTTTTATCAAAACCAACTAAATCAGCAATATGAAAGCTAAGACTTTCTATACGTTTTGCTTTTTGACCCATCGAGCCTAATGATTTCATAAACATGACGCCATCTAAATCAGGCAGCCTTTCCTTAAGCCTTTTAGCCTTATCTTGGTTCCAGAAAAACTCTGAATCAGCTAATCTAGGATGAATAACTCTTTCATTTCCATCAACAATTACCTGAAGGTTAGTTGATTCAATATTGGCAACAGAGATAAATAGTGGCAATAATTTACCTTTACTATCAACCAAATGAAAATATTTTTGATGTAATTTCATTGCCGAAATAATCGCCTCTTGAGGGATATCTAAGAACTTCTTATCAAAACCGCCTGAGAATGCCCTTGGATATTCAACTAGAGCACAAACTTCATCAAGAAGAGATTCATCAATAACCACTTCAGCGTCATTTTTTTGAGCAACAGATAAAACCTGATCTCGAATAAGCTCTTTTCTCTTGGAAAAATCAACCAAAATTTCAGCATTATCGCTCATAATTTGCTCGTAGTCCTTGGCATGAGATAACTCTATGCTTGACTCTTGAAATCTTAATCCTCTAGTTGCCCTGCCACTTTCAAGACCCATTATTTTGGCAGGAACAACATTTTTATCAAGCAATAAAACTAACCAATGAACCGGTCTGACAAAAGAATAATCAGAGTTTCCCCATCTCATTGCTCTGGTTATTGGAATATCCTTAATGGACTTTTCAATCACGTCTGGCAATAAGTCGCTAATGCTTTGACCAGACTCCTCTTTAGAATAAAAAAAGTATTCTTTACCACCTAACTCTTTTTTCTCAAGATCGGTTACATCAACCCCACATGATTTAGCAAAGCCATTAATGGCCATTTCAGGTGATTGAGTAGAAGGACCTTTTTTTTCAATAATTTGATCTTGCTGCTTGCTTTGAAGTGCACTAATCGATATTGCCAAACGCCTAGGTGTCGCAAATGCTTTAATAGTATCTAATCCAATATTAAGTTTTTGAAGCTCTAGACTAAGGTTATCCTTAAGAGAGTTAGAAAGCTTTAATAAAAGCTTTGGAGGCAATTCTTCTGTGCCAAGTTCCAGTAGAAAGTCATGCGTTTTCATGCCCAATATTTTAGCTTATTGTATTGATTGTTATTTAGTTTGATTAAGAAACTTGAATACTTAGTTTAATTTACACCAAATATGAAAATAAGTTCCTTATCAAAGACAGCCTCATCAGGGGCAGATGGGAGTGGCGAGGCTTTATAAACTGCTCTCCTGATAGAATCTTTAAATACTTTAGCCTTACTGCTATCATCAACATTGGCATTCCGAACATCTACCGCAACTACGGTTCCATCTCTATCTTGTACAACATAAACCTCAGCGGTCCAATCATCTTCTGCACCCTGATAACGCCAAAATGATTTAACCCTTGCAGCAATATTACTGACATAAGCAGACTTCAAGGTATTTAATTGATCTTCAATCTTTATTAATCTTTCTTGATCTTGCTCTGCTTGAACTTCTTCAGTCAATAAGCGATTATATTGTTCATTTTCAAAAGCTAACTGTTGAGCAGTTCTCTCTGCTTCAAGTTCATCAAGTCTAATACGCTCCTCTTCAGTAAGTTTTTTCGCAATATCAGTTTGCTCTTCTGCCTCTTTAACTTTTTCTTCTTCGAGTTTAAGTTTCTCTTCAGCCTCTTTAACTTTTTCTTCTTCAAGTTTACGTTTCTCTTCAGCCTCTTTCACCTTTGCTTCTTCGAGTTTAAGTTTCTCTTCAGCCTCTTTAACTTTTTCTTCTTCAAGTTTACGTTTCTCTTCTGCTTTCTTAACCTGCTTAGCAACCTCTTGAGCTAAAATTTCAGCTTCTTTAGCCTTCTCTTCAGCTAACTTTTCAGCCTCTTTAACAGCATCTTTTGCTTTAAGCTCTTCTTCTATTCGTTTCTCTTCAGCTTCCTTAGCTAAGATTTCAGACTCTTTGGCCTCTTGTGCAGCTTCTTTAGCTAGAATTTCAGCCTCTTTAGTTCTTGCCTCTTCAGCTTTACGCTTTAACTCAGCAAGCTTTGTTTTGACTTCTTCCGCCTTACGAAGAGCTTCAGCTGCTGCCTTTTGTTTTTCAGCTTCTAGCACCTGAATTTCAGCTTCCTTCGTTTTAGCCTCTTCAGCAATTCTTTTTGCTTCAGCTTCTTTTGCCTTTAATTCTTCAGCTTTTGTTTTTGTCTCAGCTTCGGCAATTTTTTCAACCGCTTTGGAAGCTAATATTTCCGCCTCTTTTGTTTTTTCTTCTTCAGCCTTTCTTTTAACCTCTGCAAAAACTTTTTGAGCCTTTGCTTTTAACGCCTCCTGTTCAGCAACCTTTTGATCTTTTTTAGCAGTTTCTGAACGCTTTTCCTCATTCTTTAGTTTTTGTTGTTTCTGTTTTTCTACATCTTTCAGTCGATCCTGCTCAGCTTCAATAATCTCCATATCAATCATTACTGCTTGTACAGGTGCCGCTTGAGATAATGCTGATGTTTGCTGCGGCGTTTCCCAACGCTCAACATTGGCATAAAGAAGTCCAAAGAGAAGTGCTGCATGCAAAATAACGGCTGCCCAAAAAGCAATCGGATGTTTTTTGGAAATTTTGACCATCGGTTTCATCATTGTATTGATGAGCCCTAGAATAAAAATAACAAGCTTTTTAGAATATTTATAGAGGAAGGCTAAAGTTTTTTTCAGATAAGCTAAAAACTTTGAGTCACCAGCAACCTTAAGATCTTCAGACTTTATCTTGTCATTTTTTTGAGTAGCAGATGCTGTTTTTTTAGAAAACAGACTTCTGATAGAGCTGGCAATCTTTTTAACAAAATTCATAAATATAAATCAGTTAATTTGGGTTTTCGGTCATAAAGCCTACTTTATCAATCTTGCTATACTGCTTTAATATAGCAATAATCTCAATGACTTTTTCATATTCAACTTTTTTATCCCCTCTAACAAAAACCTGCATGTCAGGAAATATCTCCTTACGAGCAAGGATTTGATTAATGGCAACATTTAATGATACTGGCTCAAGATCATCAATTTCATCCACGCCAGGACTGGTCATAGGATTAATAAAATAATTGCCGTCAACATCAACAGAAATAATGGAAGGTTGCTGATCTTGATAATCGACGACATTGGCTGGTGCGCTTGGTAAGTCAACCTCAACTCCTTGCTCAATAATTGGCGTAGTCATCATAAAGATGACCAGCAGTACCAGCATTACATCAATATAGGGAACAATATTGATATCTGCATGAATATCTGGTCTTGAACGCTTTGGAAGTTCGATCATTTTTGTCTCTGAAGAATGACAAATATTTCTTCAACAAAGGCAGTGTATTTGTTTCCAATTTCTTCTACTTGTGATACTAATCTGTTATAGGCTATAGTCGCTGGTATTGCAGCAAATAAACCAAAAGCAGTCGCAATAAGAGCTTCAGCAATACCAGGAGCAACGACAGCAATCGTAGCCTGCTTTACTGATGCAAGGCCGATGAAAGAGTGCATAATCCCCCAAACTGTTCCAAAAAGACCAATATAAGGGCTTGATGAGGCAATCATAGCAAGAATAGATAGACTTGAGTCTAAGCGGTCTATTTCATTGCTCGCAGAGGTATTCATTGACCTATACGCCCGCTCAGAATTCATTATAAGCGATTGATTAGTGGTAGACTTTGTATGTGTAAATTCTTTGTAGCCAGAGCCAAAAATATCCTCCATTGCAGTCCAATCTGAAGCAAGGGGAGGTAGATTTTTGTATAAAGCAGCTAACTTGTCATTCCTTTCAAACTCTTCATGGAAATTTTCAATATCGTTAGATGCATCCATCAAAATCTTTTTCTTAGACATTATGACGGTCCAAGAATAAATCGACATCAAAACCAAAATAATCATAACTAGCTGAACTACAAGCCCTGCATTAAAGATTAGACTGACTATTGATAAACTATTTTCTTCCATTAAGTTTCTCCAAGATTTCTTGCGGAAAAGCGCAAGGTTTTAAATTATTTTTTAAGACAGAAACTACCTTGACTTCTGCATTAAATAATACCGTATTTTTCTCTAAATTCAGAATTTTCTGAGCAAAAATTAGACTCGCATTATTAATTAATTTGATACTCGTTTGAACTTCAATCATATCATCTAAAAATGCGGGTGATAAGTAATCAGCACTCAGTGATTTAACAACAAAAACTAGATTTTTTTCTTTAGCCTGAATACTCTGCTCAAATCCAAGTTCACGGAGATACTCAGTTCTTCCTCTTTCTATAAACTTTAGATAGTTGGCATAGAAAACAACACCACCAGCATCCGTATCCTCATAATAAACTCTAAATCTTTGCTGATTCATTTACCAAATAAATCTTGTGCTTGTGTCTGCCTAACTTCACCCAAATGAGAAAAAGCAAGATCAGTCGCAATTCGACCCCTAGGAGTTCTCATAATAAAACCCTGCTGAAGAAGGTACGGCTCAATCATATCCTCTAAAGTTATTCTCTCTTCGCCCAGAGCGGTTGCCAAAGTATCCAAGCCCACGGGACCTGCTGAGAATTTATTAATGATTAGGCTCAAATAATCTCTATCGAGTTGTTCAAGACCAGCTTCGTCAACTTTTAGAGTCTCAAGTGCCTCTTTTGCAATTCCAACATTGATAATTCCTTTTGTTTTGACATCTGCAAAATCACGAACCCTTCTTAATAGACGATTTGCAATTCGCGGGGTTCCTCTTGAGCGTTTTGCAATCTCTTCTGACCCTTGTTTTTCTATTTTGATATTTAATATTGTAGCCGACCGCTCTATGATCTCTTGAAGCTCCTTAAGCTTATAAAAAGATAGCCGATGAACAATACCAAATCTATCCCTAAGAGGTGAGGTGAGCATTCCAGCTCTCGTTGTTGCTCCAATTAGGGTGAATGGAGGCAATTCTAGCTGCACTGAGTGCGCGGCAACCCCTTCGCCTACCAAAATGTCTAATTTAAAATCCTCAAGTGCAGGATATAAGATTTCTTCAACTACAGGATTGAGCCTATGAATTTCATCAATAAAAAGGATATCAAATGGCTCAAGTTTTGTAAGGATTGCAGCTAAGTCGCCTGAACGTTCAAGAACCGGACCTGAAGTTTGTTTTATACCTGAGCTCATCTGGTTAGCAATGACATTCGCTAGAGTCGTTTTACCAAGACCAGGAGGGCCATAAATCAGACAGTGGTCAAGGACATCTGATCGAGATCTTGCAGCTTCGATAAATAACGACATTTGCGACTTAACATCTTCTTGACCAATAAAATCCGCAAAAGAATTTGGACGCACCGAGGCAATCTTGAGATCTTCATTTGATTGATTTTCACCACCAATCAATCTGTCCTCTTCAATCATGCAAAATATTTTATTAAAAAGATTATTATTTGTATTTTAGACCAATAGATACCTAGCATTATTGTTTATATAAAACATGAATTAGATCTTAAGCCATATATTGGAATGAAATTGAAATGAAAGGTATAATTACTTGATTAACTTATTATCATTTTGTTCAATGTCAAATATTGCGGTACTGAGTGTAAATCATCAATTGGCGCCAGTAGAAATTAGGGAAAAAGTAGCGTTTGCTCAAAGTGAATTGCCATCAGATATATCAAGTTTGCTCGCTGTTTCAGATATCAAAGCATGTGTGATTTTTTCAACTTGTAATAGATCAGAGATTTATGTTTCTCATTCCTCAAAAAATATTCGTGAAGTCTTAATACAATATATGGCTTCAACCCACGCTATTGATCATTTGCTACTTGAGCAATATGCTTCTTTTTTTGAATCTAATGAGGCAATAGAGCATATCTCCAAAGTAGCTTGTGGTCTTGAATCTTTGGTTTTAGGAGAGCCACAAATTTTTGGTCAACTCAAAGAGGCTTATCAATTTTCAAAAACTCAGGGCGCATTAGACAAAATTTTAGAGAAACTTTTTCAGCATGTTTTTAAGACTGCCAAGAAAGTTAGAACAGATACAAATATTGGTTCATCTCCAATTTCAGTTGCCTATTGTGCAGTTAAGCTCAGTGAAAAAATATTTACAACACTCGAAAACCAAACAGTGCTTTTAATTGGTGCAGGCGAGATGGTTGAACTAAGTGCGCAGCATCTCAGTAAAAGAGGCGTAAAGGATATGATTTTTGCTAACAGAACACTAGAAAATGCTCAGCCGATCGCTATCAAGCATAACGCTGAAGCTATCACTTTAAAAAGCTTATCAGAAAATCTGCATCGGGCTGATATTGTCATCACTTCTACTGCAGCGCCGATTCCAATTATTGGTAAAGGTCTCATAGAGACTGTTCTTCATCAAAGAAAACATCAGCCAATGCTTCTCATTGATCTTGCTATACCCAGAGACATTGAACCTGAAGCCAATCAACTAGAAGATGTCTTTCTTTATACTGTTGATGACTTACAGCAAATTGCCAATAGTAACCTCGAAGAGAGGCTCAAAGAGAAAGTTATTGCAGAAAAAATAATTCAAATAAGCAGCGTTGACTTTCTTGAATGGGTTAACAATATTCCCAATGTAGAGGTTATTAAAAATTATAGACGACAGGCTAATTTACTGAAAGACGAACTTCTTCAAATTGCACTCAGAAAACTTAAATCTGGATCTAGTCCAGATCTAGTTGTTGAAGAGCTTGCTGATAAGCTAACTAATAAACTTCTTCACCAATCTCTAGAAAATATAAAAAAACCAAGCAAATCTAAAGAAAACAAAGCTAATTTGGTTGATCAAAATACTAAAAAGCATACTAAGATCGGAAACTAATGAACCAATCTATCCTTGCTAAGTTAGAGCAATTGTCAATGCGTCTTGAGGAAATCAATGCGCTTTTATCAGACCAGTCGGTTGCCTCCGATCAAAATAAATTTAGAGAGCTTTCAATTGAACACTCTCAGTTATCCCCTGTGAATGACAAATATAAAGAGTATTTATCGACCATTGACAATATTAATGCTGCAAAAAAACTTCTTGAAGAGGAAGATGATGACATCAAGGAAATGGCAGAGGAAGAAATTTCATCTGGACAGGAAGTTTTAGAACAACTCGAACTAGATCTAAAAAAAGCTCTCCTCCCAAAAGACCCTAATGATTCTAGAAATATTATTATAGAAATAAGGGCTGGAACTGGTGGCGATGAAGCCAGTATTTTTTCAGGTGATCTTTACAGAATGTATACTCGTTATGTTGAGAAATCAAAATGGCAATTAGAAATCTTAAGCTCCAACATTGGAGAGCACGGAGGATTCAAAGAAATTATTGCCAGAATTAGCGGAACAAATGTTTACTCAAAACTTAAATTTGAATCTGGCGCACATCGCGTCCAAAGAGTCCCAGAAACTGAATCTCAGGGCAGAGTTCACACTTCTGCTTGCACGGTAGCTGTTATGCCAGAAGTCTCAAATATTGAAGAGGTTAATATAAATATGAATGATGTCAGAGTTGATACATTTAGAGCCTCTGGGGCTGGCGGTCAGCATGTCAACAAAACAGATTCAGCTGTAAGAGTTACTCATATTCCAACTGGAACAGTAGTTGAGTGTCAAGATGGACGTTCACAACATAAAAATAAAGCTCAAGCTCTATCTGTTTTAGCATCAAGGATTCTTGATGCACAGCAGCAAGAGCAACAAAAAGAGCAGGCCTCTCAAAGAAAAGAGCTTGTCGGAAGTGGTGATCGCTCTCAAAGGATTCGAACTTACAATTACCCCCAAGGCAGAGTCACTGATCATCGGATTAATTTAACTCTCTATAAGTTAAACGAGGTAATGGAAGGTGAATTAGAGTCAATCATTGACCCCCTTACCATTGAGCAGCAAACCAATCAATTGACTGAACTCAATGAAACTCTTTAAGTTTTTTTTGGAAAAAACTGAGCAATAAAAAAAATTGCGCCTAAAGTTATTACAATTGTAGGTCCAGTTGCCAAATCAAAATCAATCGAAAGATACAATCCCATTAGAACCGAGAAAATGGATACAATCATTGAACTAACTATCATTGCAAGCGGTGAATTTGAAAAGACTCTGGCAATAGCGGGTGGAATGATAAGAAGTGATGTGATAAGAAGTACCCCAACAATTTGAACTGAAACTGAAACCGCTAGAGCTATTAAAAACATAAATAGAAGGTCATAAAAAAGCTTATTAATACCTTCAGCTTTAGCGAGTTCTTCATTAAGTGTCAGTAATAATAATTTTTTCCAGTTCATTACTAAAATTGAAATGACGATGACAGCAACGAAGAATACCCAATATATATCACTTGGTGTTATAGATAAAATATCGCCAAACAGGTAAGAAAAATAGTCTGTATTTTGATTTCCAATGATCCCCAAAACTACAATGCCTAAGGATAGTGAAATATGGGAGAAAATACCTAATATAGCATCACTTGACCAAAACTCTTTTTGTTGCAAAATAACTATTAGAGTCGCAAATAGACCTCCGATAACAACCAATCCAAAGTTAATACCTAGTCCAGTTACCAGGCCCAAAGCGACTCCTAAAAGAGCACTATGAGAAATTGAATCCGAAAAATATGAAAGCCTCTTCCATATAACGAAGCAACCCAGAGAACCAGCAATTATCGAAACACCTATCGCTGCAACTATAGCTCTATAAATAAAATCATCCATTTATATAAAACCTAAATAACCTCAATTGCAGTCTTTGCACAAGCCATAAAGATAAAGAGAATGATCAGTCAATTCAAAGCTATGTTTTTTTGCAATTTGAATTTGGTGTTTTTCAATAACATCATCCTGAAATTCTACAATCTTGTTACACTTGACACAAACTAGATGGTCATGGTGTTCTAGTCCACACAACTCATAAACTGCTTGGTTGTTTTCAAAGTTTAGTTTCTGAACAATTCCTGATTCTTCAAACTGAGAGAGAACACGGTAAATTGTTGCAACACCCACATCCTCATTATGATCAATAAAGACTCTGTAAATATCTTCCGCACTGAGGTGGTGATTTGGGGAATTCTCTAAAACTTCTAAAATTTTTAGCCTTGGGAGGGTAACTTTTAAACCAGCACTTTTTAAATCTTCTGCATCCATTAAAAAATCCTTAAGGTAAAATCTACACTATATTTTATATGTTTATAACGATGAAGAGATTAACTTTTATTTTGCTTGCCTCACTGGTATTGGCTGGCTGTACTAACTCACTAACAAAAACCTCTGAATTACCAAAGCTCCCAAAGTTTTCAATGCCTGAACTTCCAAAAATGCCAAAGATGTCTTTGCCAAGCTGGGCAAAACCAAAGATGCCCTCTATTGATGTCTATAAACCAACAATTATGCAAGGCTCGGTTTTAGATATGAATGAAGTCAATAAGCTTCAGTTGGGAATGTCTAAAGAGAGTGTAATGAATTTAATCGGCTCGCCAAGTATTATTGATCCATTTCATCAATACCAATGGGACTATATCAATCACTCTTTGATTGAGGGAGAGATTGAAATTCAGTATCGCTTAAGATTGATTTTTAAAGATAGCCTTTTGACTGAAATTGATAAAAGTGGACTAGAAAGCCTATCAGCTGATAATTAGCTACTGCTTGAGGTTTTGATAACTAGATTTTTCTGCGTTTATTTAGCTTATCAACTAAAATAAACGAATGTCAAAACTAAAAATAAATAACTTAAGCTGTCAAAGAGGTTATAACCTTCTATTTAAAAACTTATCGTTTGAGTTAAATTCTGGTGAAGTATTAAAAATTTCTGGTCCAAATGGGTCAGGTAAAACTTCATTAATGAAAATACTTGCTGGTCTTAACTCGTTTGAGACAGGCTCAATTGAGTATGACAACATTAAGATTAATAGTGAGAAATATAATCTTGATTTTCTTTATCTAGGTCATTTGGCAGCGCTTAGCCCAGAGCTAAGCTGCTTAGAAAATTTAAAATATACAGCTCATCTTGGAAACAATAATCTAAAGCCAGATTTTTCTGACGCCCTAACAAAAGTTGGCTTAGAAAAATTTGAAAATGAGCTTGTAGGTAAACTATCAGCTGGCCAGAAAAAAAGAATTGCGCTTTCGCTATTATTTATTACTCAATCCAAAGTATGGCTTTTAGATGAGCCCTTTTCAGCACTTGACTCACAAGCAATCAAAATAATTGAAAGTAGAATTGAGGAACATTGTAACTCTGGTGGTCTTTGTATCCTAACTACACACCAAGATTGTAATATCGAAAACATTAAGGAAATTTCACTTTGAACATCTTCATCCTAACAATGTTAAGAGATTTGAAAATGGCTTTCAGAAATCCATCTAGCTTTTTGAATCCTCTTATGTTTTTTGTAATTTCTATCTCTTTATTTCCGATTGCAATTAGTCCAGAAGCTCAAACCTTATCAAGCATTGCGCCAGGAATAATTTGGGTAATAACGATGCTTTCAGTTCTGTTATCTCTAAATTCATTGTTTCACTATGACTATGACAATGGAGTTCTGGAACAAATGATTATTTCTCACCATTCACTACCGTTAATTTTATTGGGTAAAACTTTGGCTCATTGGATACTCTCCGGACTTCCAATCATCATATTGTCCCCTTTTCTTGGAATGGCACTTTTCATTAACTCTGAGGGTATTTACATTCTGATGTTGACACTAGTTATTGCTACGCCATGTCTGAGTCTTATTGGTTCAATTGGAGCTTCTCTTGTTGTGGGCATTAAAAATTCGGGAATGCTCTTGTCTTTATTAATCCTTCCTTTGTATATACCAATCTTGATTTTTGCAACAAGCGCAGTATCTCAATCTCAATCTAATCTTCCGATAGATGGTCAGTTATATTTTCTAGGCTTTATCTTAATTCTTAGCTTACTCATAACTCCTTTTCTAAGCGCAGTATCATTAAAAATAAGCCTGGAATAGACTTTACATTTATTGTTAAATGATTATAATTAAGCAGCGCTGATTTGTTCTGATTGCTAGCGTTGTCGCAAAAGCGACTAAAACAAGCTAAAGCTGGCCTCTCTTTTATGAAATCCTACTTTAGTATTAAACAATTTTTATAGGATTTTATTATGATATTTACTTCTGAATCTGTTTCTGCTGGTCACCCTGACAAGGTTTGTGATCAAATCTCTGACGCCATTCTTGATGCTGCACTTGAACAAGATCAAAACTCTAGAGTTGCTGTAGAGACTCTCGTAAAAGATAATCAAGTTGTTTTGGCGGGTGAAATAACTATGAAAGAAGGGAGTTTTATTGATTATGATGATGTAGTTCGTAAAACAATTCTTGGTATTGGTTATAACAAGGAAGAGTATGGTTTTAATGGTAGTACATGCTCAATAACGAATCTACTTGGAGAGCAATCAGGAGACATCTCCATTGGCGTTACTGAGAGTGAAAATCATGAACAAGGTGCAGGCGACCAGGGCCTTATGTTTGGTTACGCAGAAAACTCAACAGATGAACTAATGCCGGCGCCAATAATGCTGTCTCATCAATTAGTCAGACAGCAAGCCGATTTGATGCTAAGTGGAGAAATACCATGGCTCCGCCCAGACGCTAAGTCTCAAGTGTCTTGTGTCTATGAAGGAACTCAAATTGTAGGCATTGACGCTGTAGTTTTATCAACTCAGCATGATGGTGACATTTCACTTGAAGACCTTAGAGAGAGTGTTCTTGAAAATATTATTAAGCCAATTCTTCCTGAAAAGTGGCTTACAAGTGAAACTCAATACCACATCAATCCAACAGGAAATTTTGAAATTGGAGGCCCTGTGGGCGATGCAGGACTGACTGGAAGAAAAATTATAGTTGACACCTATGGTGGTATGGCTAGACACGGAGGAGGCGCTTTTTCAGGCAAAGATCCTTCAAAAGTAGACAGAAGCGCCGCCTATGCTACTCGATACGTTGCCAAAAATATTGTTGCAGCTGGAATCGCTAAGCGATGTGAAATTCAAGTTTCATATGCGATTGGTGTTGCTGAGCCAACTAGTATAAGCGTTGATACTTTTGGGACTGGCGAGCTGGCCAATCACGAAATTGTAGCCCTTATTAGAGAGCACTTTGATTTACGACCTAAAGGTTTGATAGCTATGTTAGATTTAAAACGCCCTATCTATCAACAAACAGCAAGCTATGGTCACTTTGGTAGAACCGAAGACTCAATTAGCTGGGAGAAAACAAATAGAGCAGAACTCTTAAAATAGTTTCTTTTTTATTTGTTTTTGGTATAATCTGAATCCTGCCAAGGAGCGTTGCATTGAAATACTTCTCAATCAGGCTTGGCAATCAAAACGACGCTCATTTTATTAACTTAACGGGAAATTAAATGAGTAACTCTTCTATTGACAATAAAGACTTTAAAGTAACTGATCTTAACCTTGACGGTTTAAATAATGACTATAAGGTTGCCGATATAAATCTGGCAGACTTTGGTCGTAAAGAAATCGAACTTGCTGAAGCCGAAATGCCCGCTTTAATGGCTCTTCGTGCAAAATATAACAAGGAAAAGCCTTTGAGTGGTGCAAAAATCATGGGCTGTATTCATATGACCATTCAAACAGCTGTACTTATGGAAACATTGATTGATCTTGGTGCTGAAATTCGCTGGTCATCTTGCAATATCTTTTCTACACAGGACCATGCTGCATCCGCTATGGCTGCGAGTAATATTCCAGTTTTTGCTTGGAAAGGTGAAACTGAAGAAGAGTTTTTATGGTGTATTGAGCAAACGATCCTTCAGAATGGCAAGCCATGGGATGCAAATATAATTCTTGATGATGGTGGTGACTTAACACAAATGGTTCATGAAAAGTATCCAGAGATGCTAAATAATATTCACGGAATCAGCGAAGAAACTACTACTGGTGTACATCGTCTTCTTGAAATGGTTGAAAGTGGTGAACTAAAAGTGCCTGCAATCAATGTCAATGATGCCGTCACAAAATCAAAAAATGATAATAAGTATGGATGTAGACACTCACTTAATGATGCCATTAAGCGCGGCACTGACATGCTAATGTCAGGCAAGAAGGCGTTATTAATAGGTTATGGTGATGTTGGCAAGGGATCAGCTATGTCACTTCGCCAAGAGGGAATGATCGTAAAGGTAACTGAAGTGGATCCTATCTGTGCTTTTCAAGCATGTATGGATGGCTTTGAAGTAGTCTCTCCTTATATTGATGGCATTAATACTGGATCACTAAATTGCATTAATAAAGAACTATTAAGCACTACTGATTTAATTGTAACAACCACTGGCAATACAAATGTTTGTGACTCATTAATGCTAAGGAGTCTTAAAGCAGGCTCTGTAGTCTGTAATATTGGTCATTTTGATAATGAAATTGATACTCTTTACATGCGTGATAACTGGAAGTGGGATGAAGTAAAACCTCAGGTTCACCGCATCTATCGCTCTGAAGATAAAAATGATTATTTGATTCTTCTTTCTGAAGGCCGACTGGTTAATTTAGGAAATGCAACAGGTCACCCTTCCAGAATCATGGATGGTTCTTTTGCCAATCAAGTACTCGCACAAATGCATCTTTATGAAAAGAAATTTGCTGACCTGCCTGAAAATGAAAAAGCTGAGAATATAACTGTTGAGCTGCTTCCGAAGAAGCTTGATGAAGAGGTAGCAGCTGGAATGGTAGGTGGTTTTGGTGGCGTTCTAACTGTTTTAACTGATACTCAAGCAGAATACATAAATACGCCTAAAGAAGGTCCATTCAAGCCAGAGTCTTATAAATATTAAGCTCTATTTAGTAATTAAAAAATGCGGGTTTTTTCCCGCATTTTTTTTTACTGTCTTTAAAAGTAATAATTTAAATGTCAACCCCTATAACTTATTGGTGAGGTAAAATTTTTAGTTATTTATAAGTTCAAATTTAATGACTAATTTAGAATTAGATACAACCAAATCATTTCAAAATTTAATCCTTAAATTACAAAATTATTGGGCTGAAAAAGGTTGTGCAATTACTCAACCCTTTGATATGGAGGTTGGTGCTGGTACTTTCCATCCTGCAACTTTTATTAGGTCAATTGGTCCTGAACCTTGGAAAGCAGCCTACGTTCAACCCTCAAGAAGGCCTGGGGACGGTCGATATGGTGAAAACCCTAATCGCCTTCAACATTATTATCAATTTCAAGTTTTATTAAAGCCATCTCCCAGTGATATTCAGGACTTGTATCTTGACTCACTTTCAGCAATTGGTATTGATTTAAACATGCACGATGTTAGGTTTGTTGAGGATAACTGGGAATCCCCTACTTTAGGAGCCTGGGGCCTTGGATGGGAGGTATGGCTCAACGGAATGGAAGTTAGTCAGTTTACTTATTTCCAGCAAGTTGGTGGTCTCACTTGCAAACCTATTTCAGGAGAACTTACTTATGGCCTTGAGAGACTTGCAATGTACCTTCAAGGCGTTGATAGCGTTTATGATCTAATTTGGACAGAGGGACTTACCTATGGTGATGTATTTCATCAAAATGAAGTTGAGCAGTCAAAATATAACTTTGAGATTGCTGATATTGAAGTTCTTTTCAGGCAATTTGATGAAGCCGAAGCCATGAATTTAAAACTCATAGAAGAAAACCTTCCTTTTCCAGCTTACGAACAAACGATGAAGGCATCGCATATTTTTAATCTTCTTGATGCAAGAAAAGCAATCAGTGTTACGGATAGGGCAAGATTCATTCGGAGAGTAAGGTCCATGAGCCAAAAGGTCGCTCAAGAATATTATGACTCAAGAGAAAGATTAGGCTTTCCAATGTTAAAGAAATAGTTTCATAGAAGCTGATGAGGCCTTTTCACTCTATTTACAATAAAATTCTCAAATGGTCGTCTAGTCGATTTGCAATTGTATGGCTCTCGGTCATCAGCTTTTTAGAGTCATCTATTTTTCCAGTCCCAGTTCAAGACTTGTTACTGGCGTCAATGTCACTAAAAAATAGAACAAAAGCCTACTATTTTGCAGCTATATGCACAGTTGCTTCAGTTCTTGGAGCTGTAGCTGGCTACTTTATTGGAGTTTATGCAATCAATTTAATCATGCCGCTTTTATCAAAATTTAACTACATGCCAGAGCTTTATGCTGCTGAAAACTACTTTAACACGTATGGAATTTGGATAATTTTAATCGCTGGATTTAGCCCAATACCCTACAAACTATTTACAATCACTGCAGGAATGATGTCTATGGCACTTCTTCCATTTATTGGTTTTTCTATAATTGCAAGGGGGGCAAGATATTTCCTCATTTCAATGCTTGTAAGAAAATTTGGAAAAATGGCTGATACATGGTTAAATAAGTACATAGACTGGCTTGGATACATACTTATTATCGCCATTGCTTTATTTCTATGGTATGAATACTAAACTTATAACGCTTCTCTTATTAATTTTCCTGTCAGGTTGCTTGACTAATCAGCCTGGACAAGTTACTGTCGAAGAAAGGTCATTCAATATAGTTGATACAAAAAGTTCCAAAACTGCATCCAAATCCAACACAACAAACATTAAAAAAAACTGGTCATTACCGGTTGACTCATCAATTCTTAAAAAGTACTCAGAAAAGGATGGTCATTTTGGCCTCACTTTTAATAATGGATCAGGTCAAGAAGTAAGGGCTGTAAGAAAAGGCGAAGTTGTCTATAGTGGCGATAGAATGGCTAGTTATGGAAAGATGATTATCATTAAACACTCTTATGGCTTTTATAGCATCTACAATCAAAATCAAGAGCTACTCGTTAGTGAGGGTGAGACTATTGAAAAAGGTCAGTTAATAGCATTAACTGGTGATAAGCCTCTTTATTTCGAAATGAAAAAATACGAAGAACCCATTAATCCATTAAAATATCTCTAATGAATGACTTTATCCAAAATATAAGCCCAATTCAATCAGTTGCAGTTCTTTTGGTAATTACGATTATTGCCCATTTTGTTTTAGGTGGCATTTTAAAGCAAATAACTAAGCACTCTGGCAGCACCAAGACTCAAATTGATGATTACTTAATTGGGGCTATTTCAGCGCCACTTAAACTTCTCATTTGGTATGGCTGGTTATACTTTTCTCTAAAAGAGCTAACCTCTGAAATTCAATCTTTAAATGATATTGTCGGCTATATAGCTATTGCACCAGTATTTATTTTAACTTGGGGAGTCTTAAGGTTAATTTCAAGCGTTGAAAGCTATCTCTTAGAGGCTGAGGGTAATGTTGACAAAGACTCTATTAGACTTTTTACCCGCTTAATTAAGATTCTTTTCGTATTTGCTATCATCCTTGGAGTGGCTCAATTTTATGGTTATGCAGTTTCTTCAATTCTTACCCTGGGTGGTGTTGGAGGTATTGTTGTTGGTTTTGCAGCAAAAGATATGCTTGCAAATGTTTTTGGTGGACTCATGATTCAAATGGATAAACCGTTCTCAACTGGAGACTGGATTCGAACAAGTGATAAAAGCATTGAAGGTGTTGTAGAAAAAATTGGCTGGAGAATGACTCGAATTAGAACTTTTAATAAAAACCCTGTCTACGTTCCAAACTCGATATTTGCTACTATCCCAATTGAAACCCCCTCTAGAATGACCAATAGACAAATACATGAAATTATTGGAATTCGATATGATGACATTGCTCAAATGGAAAGCATCATCAAAAAAGTAGAGGAGTTATTAATCAACAGTGAAAACATCGATAATGATCAACCTTGTCGAGTTAATTTTGATTTGTTTAACGCTTCGTCACTAGACTTTGTTATTTGGGCATTCAGCTCGCTTACAGATGCGGGTGAATTTAAGAAATTTAAGGGGAAATTACTTCTTGATATAGCACAAATCATTGCTGATCATGGCGCTGAGATTGCCTACCCCACTCAAACTTTACACATTCAAAAAGCATAAATGACCATCTCCAAGCTTCACATTCGCACTTTTGGGTGTCAAATGAACGAATACGATTCTAATAAAATGAGCGACGTTCTTAACGCTTCTCATGGTTTAAATCTGACTGAAGATATAAGTGAAGCTGATGTTTTATTAATTAATACCTGCTCTATTCGTGAAAAAGCTGAAGATAAGTTGTTTCACCAATTAGGCCGCTGGAGAAAGCTTAAAGAAAAAAATCCAAACTTAGTGATTGGAGTTGGCGGATGTGTTGCCTCACAAGAAGGCGACCTTATTCTTAAAAGGGCTCCATATGTTGATATGATATTTGGGCCGCAAACCCTTCACAGGCTTCCAAATATGCTGAATGATGCCCTCAATCAACATGAAATTAGCATCGATATTTCCTTCCCCGAAATTGAAAAATTTGACCACTTACCCGAACCTCACAGTAACGGTGCCTCTGCATTTGTTTCCATTATGGAAGGATGCAGTAAATACTGCACTTTTTGTGTCGTTCCTTACACAAGAGGAGAGGAGATTTCAAGGCCATTTAATGATGTAATTCATGAAGTCGAACTATTAGCAAATCAGGGTGTCAAAGAAGTTAATCTTTTAGGACAAAATGTCAACTCCTATAGGGGATTAATGGATGATGGCGATATTGCTGATTTAGCTCTTTTAATTGCAATTGTTGCTCAAGTTACAGGTATTGAGAGGATAAGGTATACCACGTCACATCCTGTAGAATTTAGTAATCGACTGATTGAGGCGTACGCTGAAGTACCTGAACTGGTATCTCATCTGCATCTTCCAGTTCAAAGTGGCTCAGATAAAATATTAGGACTCATGAAAAGGGGTCATACAGCTATTGAGTATAAATCCAAAATAAGAAATTTAAAGAAAATTAGACCTGATATTTCTATTTCTTCAGATTTTATTATTGGCTTCCCTGGTGAAACAGAAAATGATTTCAACGATACAGTTAGCTTAATTGATGAAATCGGCTTTGACAAGTCATTCAGTTTTATCTACTCTAAAAGACCAGGCACCATTGCCTCAAGTATGGCAGATGATGTAAGTCCAGAAATTAAAAAACAAAGACTTGCTCTTGTTCAAGATAGGCTCAACGCCAATACTGAAGAAATTTCTAAATCTATGATTGGTAGTATTCAAAAAGTTTTAGTTGAGGGTGCTTCAAAAAAAGGTGGAACCTTGTCCGGAAGAACTGAAAATATGAGAACTGCGCACTTTCCTGGAAGCAATGAGCTGATTGGAAAGATAGTAGCAGTCAAGATTTTAGATGGAATTGGAAACTCACTTCAAGCAAGATTACTGGACCATTCAGAGTCTCAGCCATAACTTAGAAAACCAATAATAGCGCCCTGCCTCTTTATAAGGCATTGTACAGTTGTATCGACTTCTTCCAATTGCAAGAGGCTCATTTGAGATTACACTAACCGACTGAAGACCATCCCAATCAAGTTTGGCCTTTTCCTGACCAGAGACATAACACGAAAAATTATTTTTTTCATAGCTTGTAAGTTGTCGAGAGAAGTTAAGATTCAATACTGGAATGAAATCATCTGAAATAATCAGCGATTTTGGATTAGAGCTCTCTATTGGCATTTCTACAGTTTTAACTTTGAGAGAAAAACTATTCATTTGGGCATAAGGCCCAGACATTGAAAATCTGGGTATATTTAAAAAGTCGCTTGTTTGACTTGCAACACCAGACTGTTGTCCAAAAGCAATATAGCCCTTTGATTTAAGATAAGAATAAGTCAATTCATCGAACTCTCCGTAAGGATATGCAAAAAACTTATCATTTGTATTCATTTCACTCATTATTCTTTCTTGAGCAAAAAAGATCTCATCTTCGACAATCTGAGCATCCTTATTAACCAAATGGAGATGATTCACGCTGTGATTATAAATATCTACCAAAGGCGCCATCTCACGAAGTTGGCTCCACGTCATCATAGAGTCATATTTTTTATCTACAGGATTAGTTGATACAAAAACAGACATTGGAAATTGATATTCAGCCAACAATGGAAAAGCCTCAGTATAGATCGATAAAAACCCATCATCTGCTGTGAGACTCACACAATTTGATGGCAAGCTTTCTTTAGACTGGAGATTTCTAATTACTTTTTTCAAAGGAAGAACTTTGTAATCATTGTTTTTTAAGTATTCCAGATGCTGTTTAAAGACCTCTGGAGGAGTGCTCGTTGATTTAGGGCCATCGTCTGAAAAACGATGATACAAAAGTAGTACACAGTCAGTCTCTAGAGCTTGTGAAGTAAAAGGAGTGTAAATTAAAATTACCACTAAAAGCTTAAACAGTATTTTTGATAGGGTCATAAGTTAAATGATAAATCAAATATGAAGCAAAATCATGTAACTTAACATTTGTTTTCAATGGAATTCAGTAAAATATAAATCATGAAATTTTCTCTCAATATTCGTCGCTCCGAACAGCTTGTTAATATTTGTGGAAGCTTAGATAAAAATCTAGAAAATATAGCCACTAATCTTGATGTAGATATCTCCAATAAAGGGGCTGATTTTATCATTAAGGGGAATAATGCAGCCTCAGCTGTTTCAGTTCTTCAAGAACTATTAATCTTATCTGAAAAGAAAACAATTGATTT
>Ga0208964_1000483_pt1 | contig 21074 bp, 23 predicted proteins | sample AOAMet1_08_M0_20_2_FD_188227 | JGI IMG/M metagenome (GOLD analysis project Ga0208964, IMG submission 188227) | Ammonia-oxidizing marine microbial communities from Monterey Bay, California, USA - CAN11_08_M0_20 (SPAdes) | ecosystem: Environmental > Aquatic > Marine > Intertidal zone | place... | reverse complement strand
ATGAAATATCCGTCTCCACCATTATTGCCTGGCCCACATAGAATTAAGAACTCTGACGTTGAAAAATCTTTGTTTAATATCTCAACAGACTGCTTGGCAGCCTCCATCATTGCTCGCAGGTCATCGCCCTTTTTAATAAATGAATTTTTCTCAAAAGCTCTGACCTGCTCCGCAGTATAAATACTATTCACTAAAAGATAGGCTAGCTTCTGCTAATCTGTCTGAGTGGTATGAACCAATCCATAAAGATCCATCATGTGGCAAACCAACAGTTCCAACTCCCATATTTTTGCTCTTAAATTTATAGGACTCAACCAATGAAAGATCTGAAAGAGATAATTTGTTCACTGAAAAAGGAAGCGTGCAATTAACTGTTTCGGCACACCCCAAAGATTCTGCAACAGAATGATCATGATTAGTAACCCATGCAAAGCCACCCTTGATAACCACGTTATCAGGTGAATTGTGTTCATAGATTCCCAGAGATTGTTTGGAATTCAGATCAAATAGAATACTTTTATCCCCTAAGTTGTAATTCACAATGAGATTATTATTTTTTTGATCTAACGCAATGCCATTTGGGAAAGAGCCAGCTGTGTAATTTAGTTCCTCAAATTTATTATCCTGAGTCCATTTAACAACCATGCCTGTATCTGACTTGGCAAATACATTCCACAAGGCACTGATCATTGAGAAGTCAGATTCAAACATATGAGAGGCATAGAAGTTTCCAGACATATCCAATGAAACATCATTGAAATAATATTTGCCATCAACATCAATACAGCCCTTCCACTCAAGCACCCAACCATCTTTTTCTAACAGTTCAAACATCTCTATGCTTTCATTTGGATGGTGACTGACAACTGCAAGTTGCTGCTTTCCATCTTCTCTTTGAACTAAATCAATGCCATGAGGGCCAAAGGGAATGCTCGGATCTCTAGAACAGTCAACAGAGCCCCATTCATTTTCCCCAAAAGTAATCTTCGCTTGAGATCTGGTTTTATCTTTTATGTTAAAAAAACTTAATTTCCCAGATGTCATTTCAGCCAATGGTGCCATTCCACCAAACTCAGCCACAATTAAAAAATTTCCATCCGGGGTTAGCGCTAAATCTTCAGGATTCATAAAATTACAATAGACTTTTAGCTCTTCATTGTCTTTACATCCATCCAAGGGTTCAATGCTATTTTTATTTCCAAGCCATAAAAATGCAACAAGACTCAATGTCAGCGCCCCTAAAATAGTTTTTATTATTTTCCTCATTTTTTTTCTTCCCACTGTCGTAAATAATTACTGATTAAAGAGATAAGTTCTAGCGGAGAATCGAGCGGGACATGATGAGCCGCATCCTCAATTACTTCGACCGCCATAGAGTCTTTAAAAGCCTCTCTAATATATTTCATTATCTTTGATTCTAATAATAGACTTTTACCGCCAGCAACAAAAAGTGCTGGGCATTAAAATTTAAATTCATAATTATGTAGGCGCCTAAGAGTGGCAAAGAGCTTATCATCAAATCGCCATCTCCAGCCTTCTTCAACATCGAAAACTGAGTGCTCTGCGATGTATCTAAGATACCAGCCATTTTCGCAGTCCTGAGGCGGCATTAGCCTAAATCTCTTGATGATTGAAACTTTGTCAGGGTAGTATTTGATTCTTCTTAGCGGACCAGTGCTTTGATGTTTGTCATAGTCATAAGTTGGTGGGCGAATGGGAGAATCAATCATTATCACCCCATGAAATAGATCTGGAAATTCGCTTGCCATAAACCCTGCAACATGTCCGCCAAGCGAATGACCTACAAGGTAAATTTTTTGATAATTGCTAACAATTTTTTCTTGATTAATAATTGCAATCAATGCCTCACTAAAATCTTCAAAATTATATGCATTTCTATGATCAGACTCTCCCATACCAGGAAGATCTGGAGCTATCACGGTAAAGTCTTCATTTATCAAAGGAGCTATTGGGTCCCACCATTTTTTATGCGCCCCAGTGCCGTGGATTAGAACAACAATATTTTTAGCATTAGCCCTGTCCCAGACTTGGTACTTTAGATTCCCCGCTGCATGTAAAAAATTTTCTTTTCTAGGCAGAATAGCTATCGATTTATGAAACCAGTCTGGCGCAGATTGAAGGTCTTGTTTTAGTGATTCAGTAATTTCCATTAAGACTTATTCTAATGGATAATAAATATCCATACTAATTATGAATACACAAATTAGACCAGCTGCAACAGTCATCTTAATGAGAGAGGGCACCGATATTTTTGAAATATTTATGGTGAAGCGAAGCATGAAGTCTTCATTCGGTAGCTTGTATGTTTTTCCTGGTGGTACTCTTGATCCCGAAGACTCATTTCCAGAGATGTATCAGTACTGTGAGGGTCTTAGTGATGACCAGGCTTCAGCAAAGCTTGCAGTAAATCAAAATGGTTTGGCGTATTGGGTTGCATGCATTAGAGAATGCTATGAAGAGGCTGGTATTTTATTGACCAACAAGAGTGATATGCTTCTTCAAGACCTAAAAAAATTAGATGATTACAGGCAACAGCTAAATTCAAAAGAGATTACTTTTTATGAAATCTGTAAAGAAAATAATTTGCAACTGCGAGCCAATAATATTGTTCCATGCGCTCATTGGGTTACACCAGATATTGAGCCCAAACGATTTGATACTAGGTTTTTTTTAGCTAAAGTGCATTCTGAACAACTTGGAGTTCACGATGGATATGAGCTGACTGAAAGTTTTTGGATCTCACCTGCCAAAGCTTTAGAAAAGTTTCATCAAGGTGAGATGAATATGATTATGCCAACGATTAAAAGTTTAGAAGCCCTTGCTCAATTTTCATCAAGAGAAGAGGCTTTTAATCATTTTAAAGATCTTGAGGATGGTGCGATTCCTCCAATCCTTCCCAAGTTTATTAAGAAAGATGGAGCCTGGATTGGCTTTTTACCTGGAGACGATGGATATGAAAGCGCCTAAATCCATCATTCAAAGAATTACCGCATCTAATGGCAGTGTTTTTACTGGCCCAGGTACTAACAGTTACTTAATTGGAACCGATGATATTACCTTGGTTGATCCTGGCCCAAAAATTGACGCCCATCTATCGAACTTATTAGAGCTTGGAAAAAATAAAATCAAAAGAATTCTTGTCACTCATACTCATCCAGATCATTCGCCAGGTGCAAAAGTATTAGCAGAAAAATTAAAGATTCCTTTGATGGGAAGGCTAGTGGCCAAAGATGATTCGCGGCAAGACAGAACCTTTAAGCCTGATCAGGTGCTTAATCATGGCGACATAATTAAGACAGATGAATATACGATTGAGGTCATTCATACGCCTGGCCATGCATCCAATCATTTGTGTTATCTCATTGCAGAAGAAGAAACCATGCTCACAGGCGACCATATAATGAATGGCTCAACAGTAGTAATCGCCCATCCAGATGGTTCTATGAGGCAATATCTTGACTCTCTTACACTCTTAAAAAATTATAAATTTAATAGAATTGGTCCTGGCCATGGAGACTTTCTGGGAGATCCCTTTGCAGTAGTAGATTGGATTATTGCTCATAGATTAGAGCGTGAAAGCAAGGTAGTGGAAAAACTTCAATTAATTTCTCCTTGCAATTCAAACACACTGGTTAAAGAGGTCTATGACGATGTTGATGAAAGACTGCACCCCATTGCACTTTGGAGTTTAGAGGCGCATTTAACAAAACTGCTTGAAGATAAGGTTGCTGTGTTTGATTCTGACGAGCAAGCCTGGTCGTTGAATTAATAGTTTTTATGCTTACTTTTGCTCTAGGTTGTCTCTATCTATTAGAGGGACTAATAATAGCCTGGCTTCTAAAAAATAATTTTAATTTATTTGGTTTTATTTATAACCGAGCTAATAAAAAGTTCTTTTTAATTCTTGATCTAATATTTTCTGCACTCTGCTTACTAGCAATAGCGGAACAAGCACATTGGTTTTTAATGATCCTTTTTTTGATGCATGTTTTTAATTCTGGTGCTCTACTTTTATACAGTAATAGTTTTTATGAAACTAAGAATGAGATGAGAGAATTAGGAGAAACGGCAATCGTTAACTCTATGATTGGTCTAGTTTCAGTGGCCGGTATCTTTTGTATTTATATTACTTATTTATAAACTAAGTTTATTCGCAATTAAGCTCTCTACAACATCGGGATCGGCAAGTGTAGAGGTATCTCCAAGATTCTTAAAATCTCCTTCGGCAACTTTTCTTAAGATCCTCCGCATAATTTTTCCTGATCTCGTTTTTGGTAGACCTGGAGCCCATTGAATTAAATCTGGTTTGGCGATCGGACTAATCTCATTTGAAACAAATTTTTGCAGCTCTCCTATTAGCTCTGGAGTCTCTTGCTCGCCTACCATCAGGGTTACATATGCATAGATTCCTTGTCCTTTGATAGGATGATCAAAGCCAACGATAGCTGCTTCTGCAACTTTAGGATGAAGAACCAACGCACTTTCAATTTCTGCTGTACCAAGCCTATGTCCGGAAACATTCAGAACATCATCCACTCTTCCAGTAATCCAAAAATATCCATCAGCATCCCTTTTAGCTCCGTCGCCGGTAAAGTAATTATTTTGATAGGTTGAAAAATAAGTGTCGATCATGCGCTGATGATCTCCATAAATACTCCTAATTTGGCTTGGCCAGGACTGAGTGATGATTAGGTTTCCAGAATTCTCTCCCTCTAAAACTCTACCATTTTCATCAACCAGTTCAGGCTTAACTCCAAAAAATGGTAAAGTTGCTGAGCCAGGTTTAACTGGAGTTACGCCAGCTATCGGAGAGATCAAAACAGATCCAGTTTCAGTCTGCCACCATGTATCTATGATTTGGCACGAAGCATTTCCCACGACTCGATAATACCATTCCCATGCTTCGGGATTAATTGGCTCTCCAACAGTGCCTAAAAGCCTAAGAGATTTTCTAGAGGTCCTTTGAACATACTCATTACCTTGAGCCATTAATGCCCTGAGAGCTGTGGGAGCGGTATAAAAGATTGATATTTGATGCTTATCACATACATCCCAAAATCTTGATGGAGCAGGGTAAGTTGGAATACCTTCAAACATTAGACTGGTTGCTGCATTTGATAGCGGCCCATAGAGAATATAAGTATGACCTGTAATCCATCCAACATCTGCTGTGCACCAATACTTATCCTCAGCTCTGTAGCCAAATAAATATTTGAAACTTAAATGTGCTCCTAGTAAGTAACCACCAGTTGTATGCATTACTCCCTTAGGTTTTCCAGTTGAACCAGATGTATATAAAACAAAAAAAGGATCCTCTGAATCCATTGGCTCACATTCACATTGATCCGAGGCCCTATGAAAAACTTCTTCATATCTAACATCTCTTCCTTCAGCCCAGTGAGCATTTTTACCAGTTCTTTCGATAACCAAGCAATGTTTTACATCGGGGCAGTTAACTAGAGCAATATCAACATTATTTTTTAAAGGAATCGTTTTGCCACCCCGTACTCCTTCGTCAGCAGTAATCACAATGCTGCAGTCAGCATCTAATATCCTATCTTTCAATGACTCCGGAGAGAAACCTCCAAAGACCACTGAATGTATTGCTCCAATTCTTGCACAAGCTAGCATTGCGTATGCAGCTTCAGGAATCATGGGCATGTAGATGCAAATCCTTGAGCCTTTTCTTGCACCTAAATCTTTTAAAATATTTGAGAATTTACACACGTTTTTGTGCAGATCAAAATATGATATCTCTTTTGATTGATCTGGTTCATCTCCCTCCCATATGAGGGCAGTTTTGTCAGCATGTTCCGATAAATGCCGATCAATGCAGTTAAAAGCAATATTTAGCTTACCTCCTTCAAACCATTTTGATTCTTGAAACTCGTCATTATGAATGCCTGTAAATGGCTCGCTCCACGAAAGGTTTGTTATAGCTTCTTTTCCAAAGAAGGCCTTCGGATCTTCTATAGATTGTTTATACATAAGTGCATATTGATCTATATTCTTTATGTGTGGATTAGTTGAGCCCTTGGGTGGGTCGTATACTTTATCGCTCATACAGGTAGATAAAAGTTTTAGAGAATAGAGGGCTGAGGATTGATAAAATTCTTCCCTCTAGGATCTGACATGATTTTATTGATCAACATATCGTAATCAGCACCATCACTCTCTAAATCGATATCAGAAGCATTGATAATTAGCAGAGGGGCATTTTCGAAATAAAGAAAGAATTTAGAATACGCATCATTGAGCCTTTCTAGATAATCCACTGTCAGAAATTTTTCGTCTGGATTTCCTCTTTTATTAATTCTATCCAGCAATACTTCAACAGGTGCTTGTAAGTAGATCACCAAATCTGGTGATGGAGCATCTAAGGTTAGATGTTCATAGACTTTGTCATATAAACCCATTTCCTCTTCAGAAAGAGTTACTTCGGCAAATAGTCGGTCCTTTTGAATAAGAAAATCTGCAACCCGAACAGGTTCGAACAATGAGCGTTGTTTTAAATCTTCAATTTGCTGCATTCTTTGAAATAAAAAAAATAGTTGAGTCGCGAGAGCAGACTGTTTTGGATTTCTGTAAAAGCTTTTTAGGAATGGATTTTCTGTTGGCTGCTCAAGAAAAACATCGTAGTTAAATGTTTCGGCTATTTTGTGTGCAAGCGTTGTTTTGCCTACTCCAATCGGCCCTTCAATGGCAATGTATTTTGGAAGCAAGGCTTCCTGTAAAGCTGGTTCCATAGGTTTTTCTTTCGTTTTGTAAAGATTAGCTTAACTCTTCCAAGAAACCAAATTTTTTCTCCACAGGTCCTTTCCTGGAATCTCTTAAGATTTGTAACATCTCAATTTTTCTTGGTCGATTAACTTTCTGAAACTCAGTCCACCAGCTCCCAATGCCCTGATTGTCCTTAGCTGCTTCTTCCCTAAGCAATAAAAAATCATATGCAGCTCTGAATCTTGGATGATTGAGAATTTTATAAGGTTGATGCCCTAGTCGAGTCTCGAGTTTAAGCTGCAATGACCATATGTCTTTGATGTAGCCATGAAATTTTCTGGGGATTGCTGTTAATTCTTGCTGCTCCCGAATAATTCTGTCCATGCTTCTAAAAAACTTTTTTAGATTTAATGTTCCTTTCTCGTTCGTTTCATCAATTAACTTTGGCCACATAAGAGCAGCCAATAAAAAACCTGGAGTCACAGATTGATCAGACTTCAGTCTATTGTCAGTATTAACCAGTGCTGCCTGCTGAAATCTCAAGCCAAAAGAATCAACAGGATATTTTTTTGTATTAATTATGTACTTTAATGCGCCAAATGATTGGAGCTTTTCAAAATTATCAGATGCTTTTTGAGAAAGAAAGATTTTACAAAATTCATCAAACAATCTTGCATTAGAAATATTTCCAAGAAGGGGAGCTTTTTTATATATAGCTTCCTTAATATCTCCTGAAATTTTAAATCCTAGCTTTGAGCTAAACCTTATTGCCCGAAGACTTCTGACTGGATCCTCTTCAAATCTCAACATTGGATCACCAATCGAGACAATGCTTTTCTTTTGTATATGCTCGATTCCATTATGAAAATCATGCAAAACATTTTCTACGGGATCAAAATATAGCGCGTTAATTGAAAAATCTCGCCTCACGCAATCTTCCTCTAAACTTCCCCAGACATTGTCTCTTAGTATCTTTCCATCTGTATCTTTGACTAGCCCATCGTTGTTTTGTGTTTTTGAGGCATCAGCTCTGAAGGTCGAGACTTCTATTAGCTCATTACGACTAAAGACATGAACAAGACGAAATCGTTTGCCAATAATTCGCGATGCTCTAAAAATTTTTCTAACCTGTTCCGGAGTTGCATTTGTTGAGACATCAAAATCTTTGGCTTTGATACCAACAAGCAAGTCTCTTACACATCCGCCAACAAGGTAGGCTTGATATCCAGCTTTTTTTAACGATTTAATAATCTCGAAAGATAGAGGGCTAAATTTACTATCTGCTAGTATTTTTGGAGTTCGAGGGGAGGGAGCTTTATTTTTTTTTGTCAAAACTTAAATACATTTGCTCAAGATGCATATATTAGCCACCAAGTTGCTTTTCTTTAATTTCATCAAGCGTTTTGCAGTCGATACAATGTGTGGCTGTTGGTCTTGCTTCAAGTCTTTTTACCCCAATTTCAATCCCACAAGCATAACAGTATCCATAGTCATCTTGTTTAATTTGCTCAAGTGACATGGCTATTTTTGATATTAACTTTCTCTCTCTGTCTCTAGTTCTAAGCTCAAATGCAAACTCTTCTTCTTGAGACGCTCGATCTATCGGATCTGCATATGACTCACCCTTATTTTTAAGATGATCAAATGTTTTTTGCATCTCTTCTTTAAGATGCTCTCTCCAATCAATTAATACTGCAAGAAAATGTTTTTTCATTGCTGCACTCATATACTTCTCTCCTTTTCTTCCTTGGTATGAAGAAATGGGAGTAGATCTCTTTTTTGCTGAAACCTTTTTAGCTGGAGTTTTCTTGGCAGCAACTTTCTTTGCGGCAGTCTTCTTCGCTGCTACTTTCTTCGCTGGAGCCTTCTTAACTGCTACTTTCTTTGCTGGAGCCTTCTTAACTGCTACTTTCTTTACGTTAGTCTTTTTAACTAATGATTTTTTAGGTGTAGCTTTTTTTGTTGCTGTCGATTTTGCATTGGTCGTCGTAGTTTTGACTTTTTTTGTATCGGCTTTTTTAGGCATAAGTTAGTTAAAAATTTTTTAAAGGCGACTGAAATTATCAGAAAGAACCATATTAAGCTAGCTTTTTTGAAAACTTTTTAATGTTTCTTGATACCCATCTCTTGTTAATCTTGGTCCAAATGTTTCTACTACACGAGCCGCACCATAATTAGCAAATTCTGCACATGCCTTCAAATCATGATCCTGCAACAATGCAAACATAAAGCTGCCAGCAAACATATCTCCAGCACCATTTGTATCTACAGGCTCAATATTCACCCTCGGGGTCTTAATAACTTCATTGGGGCTGATGACTGCACTCCCTTGCTCGCCCATAGTTATAACGGATATATAGTTTTTAGACTGCAACAGATCAAACGCTTCATCAAGATTTGAAGCACCAACAAACATCATAAATTCATCATCGTTGCCGAAAATAAAATCTAAGCCATAAGCCTCTATTTCTTTAAATTTATCTATAAAACCTGCAACAATACCAGGGTCTGACAAGGAAAGAGCGATTTTAACGTCTGGAAAGTTTTTAAGGTGCTCGAGTACACTTAAGACGCATCCATAGTTTTCATCGCTTGTGACCATATAACCTTCAACATAAAAAATTTTTGAATTTGCAATCTCATCTAAATCAAGATCTTGACTATCCATAAAAGAGCTAACACTTAATGAGGTTGTCATAGTTCTTTTTGCGTCAGGAGTAACCAAGATTAAGCATTTCCCGGTTGGCATAGAGTCTGCTGAAGCCATATCTCCCTTATGAGATACCCCGGCCGCTTTTAAGCTTTCTAAATATCTAATACCATCCTCGTCATTCGTGACTTTACATGCATGAAAACAAGATGCCCCGAAGCTAGCTGCAGCAACAAGACTATTGGTAGCAGAGCCACCACAATCAGAAACAGTTTCAGCATCAGACTCTATTAGTCTACTTATAATAGGTGCCTGCTCTTCTGCGCTAGAGAGGGTCATCTGATCAATCTCTAGACCAAGCTCCTCAATTAACTCATGCGGCACTTTAAAAACTGTGTCGACTAAAGCATTTCCAATTGCACTGATATCATTTTTCATTTTAAAACTCCTTAAAGGTGAGATTAACTTTTTCTATTGTTTGTTCAAGAATACTTGAATTATGAGTGGTAGAAATAAAACCAGCCTCGTATTTTGAAGGGGCAAAGTATATTCCATTCTTCAAGGCTGTATTAAAAAACTTTATAAATAATTCATCATTAGTCTTCACAACTTCATCAAAATTTCTTGGCAGCTCTTCTGAAAAGAAAAATCCAAACATTCCACCTATGGAAGCATGAGAAAATGGGATACCTTTTGCATCACATATTTCTTTGATGCTTGATAAAAGATGTTTTGATGATTGCTCAAGACTCTGAAATGGGTTCATATCAATTAATGCAGTCATTAAAGCGATTCCAGCACTCATTGCCAAAGGATTACCAGATAAAGTGCCTGCTTGATATACAGGACCAATTGGTGCCAATTGATTCATGATAGATTCTTTGCCACCAAATGCTCCCACCGGCAGACCCCCACCAATAACTTTTCCCAGGGCTGTGAGATCTGGTTTAATGTTATAAATTTCTTGAGCCCCACCCAATGCAACTCTAAAGCCAGACATAACTTCATCAAAAATTAATACAGCCTCTGTTTGATCACATAAATCTCTTAGAGCGTTTAAAAAATGACTGTGTCCAGGAACAAAACCCATATTTCCTGCAATAGGCTCTACAATTATTGCAGCCAAGTCATCTCCAATTTCATTCACTACTTTGGTAACGGAATCCACATCATTGTATGGGCAACTATAGGTCAGCTTTGCTAACTCATCAGGGACTCCAGGCGAGTCGGGTAACCCAAAAGTTGAAACACCGGAACCTGCCTTTACTAGCAGGGAATCTACATGACCGTGATAGCATCCTGTAAATTTAATAATTTTATTTTTACCGCTATAACCTCGTGCTAGTCTGATGCAGCTCATAGTCGCCTCAGTTCCTGAGTTAACCATTCTGAGTTTTTGCATGCTGGGAACCTGAATTTTAATCAGCTCTGCTAATTTATTTTCTATTCCTGTTGGAGCACCATAGCTGGTTCCAAGTTCAAGCTGTTTTTTTACAGCGTCAACAATGATTGGGTTTGAGTGTCCTAGAATCATTGGACCCCATGATCCAATAAAATCTATGTAATTATTATCGTCTTCATCCGTAAGGATTGGACCCTTTGCAGATTTAAAAAATATTGGATTAGCGTCAACATTTTTAAATGCCCGTACTGGAGAATTGACGCCTCCCGGCATTAAAGTTTTGGCTTTGTTAAAAAGTAAGTCTGAGTTTGTTCTTTTTAGCGACACTTAAGTAATCTTTATTTTTTTAATTTTAAGGTTCAATTTAATATCGGCAATCATATCAAATTAAGAGTTTTATATTTAAATTAATGACTCATTTCCAATGAGATCTCTCAATTAAAACTTGAAAACTGCTGCAATAATTCCAAGAAGCAACAATATGACCGGAGCTTCGTTAAAAACTCTAAGCTTCAATCCGGTCCAATGATGATCATCAGCTAGAAGTTCTTGCATAATCTTCCAGCACATTAGTTGGTAACTCGCCAACAAAGCAACGACAAAAATCTTCACTACAATCCAGTCCTGAGTAAAGAATACTGACCAATTTGAGCTCAGTAACCCCATCATTATTCCAAAAATTAACGCTAAGATTCCAAGTGGCGTAATAAACTTAAATAGATTTTTTTCCATAATCGAGAGCTGATTTTTTACCTCTAAGCTGTCACTTTCTTCATGATAAACAAACAGTCGAGGTAGATAAAATATTCCAGCAAACCATGAGACCATAAACAGAATATGTAAGGTTTTGTATATGAGGTATAGGTCCATTTTAATTATTTTATCTCTTCTAGCTCTAGCATAACGAAAAACTTTCCTCTTTCTATTGTTGAATCTATTTTTAATCCTATAAACTACTAAATAATGGAAAATGAACCTACTGCAATCAATCTAACTGATAATGCTATTCAGCGTATACAGTCTTTATTGCCTGCCAGCGAAACAAATAACTTTCGTGTTTATGTAACAGGAGGAGGTTGTTCAGGTTTCCAGTATGGATTTAAGTTTGATGAAAGCCCTGCAGGTGACGATGACATTATCTCGTTCCCAGATTTTTCTATCCTGCTTGATTCTCTGTCCTACCCATATCTCTATGGATCTTCATTAGATTATGTAGAAGATCTTTCGGGCTCTAAATTTATTGTAAACAATCCTAATGCCAAAACTACCTGTGGATGTGGAGAATCTTTTACGACTTAAATTTTGTTATTTTTCCAACTAACCCTTTACTTTTCCCTACTATCAGAGGTTTATTTGTAACTCTTTGACTTGCCAGCCATCCGAAAGCCATAGCTTCTATTGACTGAGGGTCATACTCCATGAGTTCAGATGAAACTATGGGCAAAGAAACGTAATGACCAATTCTCTCGATCAGAAATAGATTTTTAATTCCTCCTCCACACACAATTATTTCATTTATTGATTGCTGTTTATGCTTAATGGCTTGCGCGATAGTTATAGCAGTTAGTTCCGTCAAAGTAGCTAAGATATTTTCAGAACTCTGCTGCAAGAGGCTTTTTGGAATTAACGTAAGATTAAATATTTCTTTACCCGTAGATTTGGGCTGCCTCTTTTTAAAAAATGGATGAGCTAACATTTTATTCAAAGATGCTTGATGCACTGTACCTTTTCTTGCCAGCAAACCATTGCGGTCATAATCTTGATCAAGAAACTTTTGGCAATATGAATCTAATAATGCATTTCCTGGACCTGAATCTGAGCCAAAAAAATCTTTAGACTTTATTAAATACGAGTAATTAGAGATGCCTCCAATATTTAGAATTAACCTATCTTGATTTGATGTAGAAAAGAGTCTCTGATGGAATTCAGGAACTAGAGGTGCTCCTTCTCCACCAAGTGAAATATGATCATTTCGAAAATCATGGACAACATCAATACCGCATGCTTTTGAAACAGTTGCCGCATCTCCAGCCTGAATCGAGAATGGGTATTTGCCTTGTGGATTATGCCAGAGGGTTTGACCCGACAAACCAATAGCAATAATTTGAGATGAAGAAAAATTATTTTGCTTTATAAATGTATTAATTGCTTTAGCAAAAGCCAGCCCTATCTGAATATTTAATTCACCATAATCCTTAAGGCTAAGAATTTGATTTTCTATTACTGCTGCAATTTTTTTTCTTAGCTTTGGCGGATACTTAAAGGATGAAAAATGGACAAGATCTATTTTTTTTCTTACCGAGATAGCACACACATCTATTCCATCAAAGCTAGTTCCGCTCATTGTTCCGATGTATAGCTTATTCAAAGAATTGGGCATTTGGATCTCGAGATAAAAAATTATTAGATTTTTTTAAGTATTCAGACTGTAATTTTTGAAATTCAGGCATAAGTGATTTTTTTAATGGTAAAGCAGAGGGCAGCAATACCTTCAGCGGGTCACTCCTTTTATTGCCAATTTTAAATTCATAATGTAAATGAGGCGCTGTTGCTAAGCCCGAATCTCCCACGTACCCGATAGTTTGCCCTTGTTTAATTTTGCTGCCTTTCACGAGAGACGATTCGTATTTCTCCATGTGTGCATATAGAGTAGAAATATCTCCCCCATGCCTTATAACAACCGTTCTTCCATAACCACTTTTCCAACCCACTGACTCAATTACTCCCTCTCCCGTGGCCCGAATGGGAGTATTTCTTTTGGCCGCATAATCCACTCCATTGTGAGCCCGTATTTTGTTTAAAATTGGGTGACGTCTATTCGGGTTAAAGTGCGAACTAACATACGTAAAGTCTAGAGGAGCTCTTAAAAACGCTTTTTCTAAACTATTTCCTTCGCCATCAAAATAATCCCATAATTTATTTTTTCCTTTAAACCTAATAGCTGAATATCTTTTATTATCATTATAAAATTCAGCAAATAGTATGCTGCCATTAGCGACTTTAACCCCATCCACAAAGGGAGTTTCATACAAAATTCTAAATTTATCATTTGCACGAATATCAAACACAAAATCAATATCCCAGCCAAAGATATATGCCAAATCCATGATCACACTTTCAGGAATATCTGCTTTAAGGCCAGCTAAATAAAATGATGATTGAATGATTCCAGATTTAAATGAAATTATTTGTTCAGGAGTTTTTTCAATTTTGGTAATTTCAATCTTAGGACGGGCAATTATTTGAAATTCCAATACAGGACTTTTAATAATTCTGATTGACTGAAGTTCAGAACCAATAAATGTAAATTCTAGTCTATTACCTGGCTGAATATTTTTTACTTCTCCGCTCTTATCTTTGCGAAAAATTTGGTAGGTTGTATTTAAAGATACTGAATACTTTTCAAAAATAACTGATAAATTTTCACCACTTTTCACGACATGAAGTTCTTTAATTTTATTATTCGATAACTCTTGAGTAGAAATATCAGCTATCTGAGTTACAGGGGTATTCTCCAATTGGGAAGCATCTAAAGTCGGATCATAGACAACTAAAACAGTGAACAGCGCCAATAATCCATAGGGTATGATTCTTATCCATAATCTTTTAGACATAATAATTTGCTAATTAAAGTCTCATACTAATTTAAAAGATAAGGAGCTAACAGATTTAATGCTTGCATCAATCTGGTCTCCAGGATTTAGCTTCCCAACTCCAGCAGGCGTTCCTGTAAAAATAATATCGCCAGGATGAAGAGTAATAAATTTTGATAACCAGCTAATTATTTCATCCACCTCCCATGCCATATTCGAGAGATCGCTAGATTGTTTCTCAAACCCATTTACACTTAATTTAATTTCTCCTTGTCTCATGATAGTTTTTTCATTTTGAAGAATCTTGGATATTGGAGCTGATTTATCGAATCCCTTGCTTAGATCCCATGGCTTACCATTTTTTTTTGCGATATCTTGCAAATCTCTTTTTGTAAGATCGACCCCAACTCCATAGCCAAAAATACTTTCATGAGCATCCTCTTTTTTAACATCGCTGCACTTAGCGCCAATAAAAACTACTAACTCAACCTCATGATGCAAATTATTGGTTTGAGTCGGAAAAGCAATAGTATTTGACTGAGTGATGGCCTGAGGCGGCTTGCTAAAAAAAAATGGCTGATCTTTATCAACTGCGCCACCCATTTCTTTAGCATGGTCAGCATAGTTCTTTCCTATGCAATAAATTTTGCCGACCGGGAAGAGCACCTCACTATCAAAAATTTTGACTCCTTTCACACGAGGAGGAAAGAGAAATTTTAAGTTTTGTATTTCGCTCATATGATTTAATCCTTTTGGGCTATATAAATACTATAATAAATTATAAATCATGGAAGATAACCTCAATTTAATCAAACGGGGAATTGATGAGTTGCTTAATGAAGATGAGCTCCTCTCAAAACTCAAAAAAAAGAAACAACTTGTTGTTAAGGCTGGTTTTGATCCAACTGCACCCGACTTACACTTGGGGCACACTGTTTTAATCAATAAGCTCAGACATTTTCAAGAACTCGGTCATAAGATTGTATTTTTAATTGGTGATTTTACCGCCATGATCGGTGATCCCACTGGCAAAAATAAAACTCGACCTCCTCTTGATCCATCTGACATAAAAAAGAATTCTAAAACCTATACTAATCAAGTTTTTAAGATATTAGATCCAGAGCTCACTGAAGTAAGATTTAATTCCGAATGGTGTAGCAAGCTTGGAGCTGAAGGGATAATTAAACTTGCCTCTCAATATAATCTTGCGCGTATGTTAGAAAGAGATGACTTTAGTAAACGCTACAAATCCAATCAAAGCATTGCGATCCATGAATTTTTATATCCTCTCATTCAGGCCTATGATTCCGTTGCCCTGCAAGCAGATGTTGAGCTGGGTGGAACAGACCAAAAGTTTAATCTCTTGGTTGGAAGAGAGCTGCAAAGAACTCATGATCAAGAGCCACAAGTTGTCATTACAGTTCCAATTCTTGAGGGATTAGATGGAACAAACAAAATGTCAAAATCACTTGGTAACTATGTTGGCATTGATGAGGCTCCCGATGAGATGTTTGGAAAGATCATGTCAATCTCAGACGATCTTATGTGGCGTTGGTTTGATTTATTGAGCTTTAAATCTTCAGAAGAAATACAGGCAGTAAAAGACCAGCAATCTGATGGCATGAACCCCAGAGATATTAAAATCTCCTTGGCTAAAGAAATTATTTCACGTTTTCATGATGAAGATGCAGCAGATAATGCAGAGCATAATTTTTTAAATCAATTTCAAAAGAAAAATATCCCTGAGAACATAGAAGAACTTTCTCTTGAATGGAAAGAGCCTTCAATACTCTTACCAAATCTTTTAAAAGAATCTGGCATGACTGAAAGTACATCCGAAGCAATTCGCATGATTAAGCAAGGCGCTGTTCGGATCAATGAAGAAAAAATTACTGATCCAAAGCATTCAGTCAGCAAGGGTGAGGCTTGCATCTATCAGGTAGGTAAGCGTAAATTTAAAAAAATAACGCTTTAAACTTTAATCTTTTTATTCATCAATTCATAATAGAGCAATGCAACAATTCTTTTCCTCAGTTAGCTTTTGTGTTCGTCATATAGGCTATTTATTTATTCTATGCTTACCGGTGATGACCATAGAATTTGCTTTGACATATCTTGTAACCTCTATAGGAATAGATGCCAATATGTCAGACAGTGCAGCGTTGGAAGTCTTGTCTTCTATTTCTAGTCAATTATTTATCTTAGTAGTTTTATCATTAATTTTATCTGTTGGTCTCTCGGGTGGAGTCATGATTGCTTTTAAGGCTCTTGCTTCAAACAATGAAGTCACTCCCTATCAAGCTTTATTTAACGGAATTAAGAAATTTTTCCCATTGTTATTAGGTAATTTAATGCATTCCTTGGCATATGGAATTGGTTTTCTTCTTCTTGTTTTACCTGGTTTCTTTCTCTATGCAAGATTGGGATTATTTCCTTTATACATAATGTTTGAAGATAAAAAGGCATTAGATGCTTTAGGTGAATCTTGGCAAGCAACGGATGAAGTTGGAACAAAATTATTTGTATTAACCAGTGTATTTTTAGGGATTCAAATTATTTTTGGTTTGGTGGGTGGACTTGTAGGGATTGATTCTAGTATTGGCTTTTTAGTTCTAGCAACTCTGATTAAATATGCAACAATGATGCCCTTGTTTTACTTATTTTTTAGTCTTTATCAATCTTTAGAACGCACACAATAAAAAAATTATGAAAATACTAGTCATGGGCCTGCCAGGCAGCGGCAAAACTTATTTAACAGAAAGATTGGTACCACTCCTTAATGCTGCTTGGTATAACGCCGATAAGGTCAGAGAAATGGCAAATGATTGGGATTTTTCTGATGAGGGTAGAAATAGACAATCAATGCGCATGAAAACTTTTGCAGATTTTGAAAAATCTCATGGTCGCTTTGTGATCTGTGATTTTGTTTGCCCCACAGAAGCAACCAGAGAAAATTTTGATGCTGACCTAGTAATATGGATGGATACAATTACCGAAGGAAGGTATGAAGATACGAACAAGCTTTTCCAAAATCCATCTAAGGTGGATTTTCATATTACAGAATGGAATGAACATAATCATGACGACCTAGCTAAGGAGATTTTAAAAAATGTTTGATTGGAAAAAACCCACCGTGCAGATGTTGGGAAGATGGCAGCCTTGGCATGATGGCCACCAGGCTTTATTTAAAAGATGTGTTGCTAAGACTGGGCAAGTTATTATTCAGGTTAGAGATGTTCAAGGTGCTTCAGGCGGGGATGGTCAGGACGATAATCCTTTTGATTGGGAGGCAGTCTGTAAGAATATTGAAGATGGTTTAGCAAAAGATAACTTTCATCGTGGGCAAGAATACGAAATTATGCTTGTGCCTAATATCGTGAATATTACTTATGGCAGAGGGGTGGGCTATAAATTTGAAGAAGAAGTTTTTGAAGAAGCGATTACTGATATCAGCGCAACAAAGATTAGAAAAGAAATGAGAGACAAGGGAGCGCTTTAAAGAGCAGCTTATAATTCACAGGAGATCTTCATGATCAATATTATTTTATTTACTAGCCTGCTTTATTTCGTTCAACTCATTTTGCCTATGTCCTTGGCTAAGCGAGCTGGAGAAGCTCCTGCTGAAAGTGCCAGAAGGGCTTTGCACAATCTTCGTGAGTCTTTACCAGTATTTTTTACATTTGCACTTTTATCGATCTATCTAAATGTTGAGGCTAATACCTTGCTGGCTTTGATCTGGTTAGTGCTAAGAATAGTATTTGTTTTAATCTACGCCACAGGCTTTAATACTAAGCCAGCTAATCAAGATGGTTATGTAGCACAGCCTCTTAGAAGCCTTGCTTGGTTCGGCTCCATCATCTGTTTAATTATGATGGGCATCAACCTTATTTAGATTATTTATCAGCATATAAGACCCTTTTCTTAATAGTCTTTATTCCTGAAGAAATAAAAGCTAAAATGCGTGTCCGCAATAAGCGGGTCTGTAGCTCAGCTTGGTTAGAGCGCACCCCTGATAAGGGTGAGGTCGGTGGTTCGAGTCCACCCAGACCCACCATTCCTTTTTTTCTTTTATACTTATGAAAATGTATTCAGGAGATCATCATGGCTAAAGGACTAGATAAGCAAAAAAATGAGAAGAAAAAAGGTAAATCTTTAAAAGAAAAAAGAGCCGAGAAAAAAGAAAAAAAGAAGAAGTAGAAATCATAAGACAATAAATTCACGTCATATATTGATATGAACACAGATAGCACCTCTAAATCCAACATGCAAAAGGTAGCCCTTACAGCATTAGCTGGAACTAGCATTGAATGGTATGACTTTTTCCTTTACGGAGCTGCAGCAGCCCTAATCTTTCCAACAGCTTTTTTTGGTGAGGCTACGCCTTCTACCGCTTTAATTTTATCCTTGCTTACCTTTGCAGCTGGTTTTATTGCGCGACCGATAGGGGGAATTATTTTTGGTCATTATGGGGATAGAGTTGGTAGAAAAAAAACTCTCGTCATGGCATTAATTTTAATGGGCGTGTCATCTACGTTAATTGGCTTGTTGCCAACCTATGCAATGATAGGCATTACAGCTCCAATATTACTCACCTCATTAAGATTTGCACAAGGATTAGCTATTGGCGGTCAATGGGGGGGCGCAATGCTATTAGTTACTGAGAGCGCTCCATCCAATCAAAGAGGATATTATGGGGCCTTTGCTCAAGCAGGTGCTCCTGTAGGAGTCATTTTAGCTAACTTAGCTTTTATCACTACAAGCGCATTGGTTTCTGAAGAATCTTTTTACTCCTGGGGCTGGCGAATTCCTTTTCTTGCCAGTGCGATCCTCATTGGTATAAGTATGTACATTCAATTAAATCTAGAGGACACCAAAGCCTTTAAAGAACTTCAAGCTTTGAGAGAAAGTCAGCAAGATGACAATGAGGAAGCCATAAGAAGATCACCAATACTTGAAGCAATTCAAAAATATCCAAAGAGAATAGCTTTAGCTGCTGGCGCTTTTCTTTCAATTCAGGTTACTTTTTATATATTAATAGCTTTCCTTCTTGCATACGGTGTAGCCAGTGCCGATATCACAAGAGATGATATGTTGGCTGCAGTTTTAATTGCCTCAGCAATAATGGTTCCAGTTCAGTTTATGTTTTCTTCATACTCCGACAGACATGGAAGAAAGGGAGTGTTTATGGCAGGAGCAATTCTTACAGGTCTTTGGGCTTTTGCAATATTCCCACTTGTAGATACGGGGAACTTCTGGTTAATAGTATTGGCTATAACAGGAGGATTGATATTTGTTTCTATGATGTATGGTCCTCAGGCAGCTTTTTTCACTGAGTTATTTAGTACAGAAGTTAGATATTCAGGTGCAACTTTAGGCTATCAGTTTGGAGCAATTCTTGGCGGTGCATTTGCCCCAACAATTGCTGCTTTGTTGTGGAAAGATTACGGTATATTTTGGGTATCTGTATACATAGCCTTAGCTTCATTATTAACTTTGCTTTCTGTCATGGCTTTGACTGAAACTTATCAGACTGATTTAAATGATAATGTGTAAGTTTTTACACACTGAATCGCTAGGCTCTGCAACCTGAAATAATCTTAGCGACACAAATTCCCCATTGAATTCTACTTTCTGTAGATTTTTTTTTATAAAAATCATAAGATACTTTCATCTGCAAAGGGGTGGTCATTTGACCTGAGATCTTTACCGAAACCCTTTGAACCTGATCCATACAATAATGGCGGAGGAATTGCATGAACATCATCAAAAACATTTCGTTTGTTTTTTTAATCTCACTACTGATCTCTTTTTTTAGTACAGAAGTCTTTTCAGATCCTATTGAAGAAATAGTCGTGAAAGGCAGTTGGAGGCAAATACCTGCTGCACAAGAAGATTCCAGCGTTGTATTTCTAAGCTCTGATGCAATCAAAGCCCAGTCAATAAAGCATTTTGAGCAGATATCTTTTTTAGTTCCAAATTTAAACTTTGCAGCAAGTGATTCTAGGGCTCGTTACTTTCAAATTAGAGGAATTGGAGAAAGATCTGGTTATCAAGGCACTCCTAATTCTTCGGTAGGGTTTTTAATAGATGACATTGATTATTCTGGCCAAGGAGGTATTGCGACAACTTTTGATGTTGATCAAATTGAGGTTTACAGAGGGCCGCAAGGATCGCGAATAGGTGCTAATGCACTTGCTGGCTTGGTTTATATTCAAACAAAAGATCCTACCGATACTTTTGAGGGTACCAGTGAAGTCACTATAGGATCTTATGGAACAAAGAGTGTTGGTATTGCATTCGGAGGACCTTTGGATCAAAACTCAGATATCACTTATCGCATTGCACTAAGAAACGATAAGGAAAATGGTTTTCGTAAAAATTTATACTTAAAAAGATCAGATACGTCTCGCAAAGATGAAAGCACTAGCCGCCTAAAAGTTAACTGGCAGCTTGCAGACAATACAAAGATCAAGTTTTTAATTTCTCAGGTTGATCTTAATGATCCTGCAGATATCTGGACTATAGACGGAAGTTTAAACACTCTTTCGGATAGACCGGGCATGGATTCCCAAAAAACTAACTCATATGGAATGAAGGTTTTTCATTCATTTGATGGTTTTGAATTACAAAGTTATACAAGCTCAACTGATACAAATGTGATCTTTAGTTATGATGCTGATTGGGGCAA
>Ga0208964_1000463_pt1 | contig 21483 bp, 16 predicted proteins | sample AOAMet1_08_M0_20_2_FD_188227 | JGI IMG/M metagenome (GOLD analysis project Ga0208964, IMG submission 188227) | Ammonia-oxidizing marine microbial communities from Monterey Bay, California, USA - CAN11_08_M0_20 (SPAdes) | ecosystem: Environmental > Aquatic > Marine > Intertidal zone | place... | reverse complement strand
TCGACTCTTCCTCGTGACTGCCCGCGCCCATCAAAACCACTGGCCATTTCAGAAGCGGCGAATCCAAGCACCAAACTAAACAGACAACAAACTTGAATCAGTCGCACGCTCATGCGCACTCCCTTCCATGGTGGTGAGGCCTAATATTCCAGCGTTCCGATCCTTCGGAAACTACTTCTCGTCCCCGCTAAAGATTCCTCTCTAACAAGTCGAGCTTCTCATCGAACTTACCTAAACAACAGGTCGCCGAGTTGCCTATAAACTAAATCAAGTACCGTCGATAACCTACCCTGATTTCTTGGTCGCTGGCATCTGGTACCGCAAGTGAGAGTAAACGTATACCCAGAAACAACTTCTGACGCTAGCAGTTCACAAAGAGGAATTAGCCAACCCCTTCGACAAACCGGTTCACCGCTAAGAATTTAATAGTGTCAATGAATCGCGAAAATCCAAGCACAAAAAAAGCCGATGATTTTTAGCAAACCATCGACTTATCTAAATTGAAAACATCACGCCAAACAACAATTATTGCGTGAGCTGTTCGTTTCTCACTCTTCAAAAATATTCGTAGCATTTCCATCGTCGCGTTGGATCGCGTTTTTATAAACATCGAGGTCGACATTGCGTCGAATAAAATGAACGGAACCATCGACAAAGACCATATTGACTCCGCCGGAATGCGCAGACCCAAACCGATAGTCAGCACTGTATGCCTCTCGATCGGAACAGGGCAACTGATCCCCCCACCGAACAATATCCCAGTCCCAACCAGAAGTATAACCTTCATTGTCAGCTGTACTGAAGCGATCATAATCCATGGGATTAAGAGCCTTCTCACCGGCGAGAATAGTATTGGAAGACCCGTCAGTGACGGAACCAAAAGTTACTTTGGGAGCAAAACCGCCTCTCACAATCACACCGCCATTCATGCCATCCCCCCAATTACCGAGCCCACCTCCGTTGAGCCTTAACCCAGCGTTTCCAGCGTAATCATTGACTGCCCGAGTTCCTCCCAAAACCGTGGGTGGGCGACGTGAAGCACAAAAATAAGCGGGAACCGGCGTCCGTCTTACGATTGCATTATCGGGTTCTTCATAAAGATTATTTTGCTCGATGAAGGGTAGAATTTGATAGAGCCAACCCCAGTTTTGATCGGGCGCCATCCGAGGAACGCCCCCTTGCTTTCTTCGCCCAGCCCACCAGTTCTTGCCTCCGTCAGGAAACAACTGCAAAGAGCTTTCATAATCGTGTATCGCAATTCCGATTTGCTTTAAATTATTTGAGCAAGCCGTTCGTCGGGCGGCCTCGCGGACTTGCTGCACCGCCGGCAACAACATCCCAATCAAAATCCCAATGATGGCAATTACCACTAATAATTCAACTAAGGTAAAACCCCTACTTCGTGAACCGGTCATAGATTAACTCGCTGCTGAATAAAAAAATTAATGAACTCAGATCTCTCGACTCACCGATCACTCCGGATCAGTCAATTCGGCTGGGGCAACATGGCCCGAGGGGAACTCAGCGTCCTTGAATTCGGACGCCGACATCGCGACTACCCCCATTGATGTCATGACCACCCACTGGTCATCCAACCCGGACGCCTCGTGGCCAAGTACAACATTGCCGCCCGACTGAAGATCAGGCTTCACTCCCCAGAAAATCACAAAATCTGTGCCATCTCTCGAGGAACGAAAGACATCTGGCCCCGTTAGACCGGCCTGCTCAAGGAGTGGTGCCAAATCGTCGGGCGATGCCGGTGCTTTGTTGTACTGCATTGAATACTGCAAATAGCACGATTGAATCGAATTCAACTGCCCAAACACATCGCCCTGTTGTTTGTCAGAAACAGGCGGTGCTTCGCAACCGATCGTCATCAAAAAGAGGCAAACGAGAAAATGGCACAAGATTGAACCCGCGAAACGCGGGAAACATCGGTTTTTCATATTAGATTCAAGGCTAAACAGCGTTTTTGGAAGTGCGCAGAGTATCCCCCAAAACGTTCACCAATGCAAATTTTCATTTCTCGCTTAGCACCCTTGAAGAGTGACTGACTGGCTTCCATCACGCCCGTACTAATCAAATTGACCCCCTAGCGGCTAACAAATCACCGCAATCAGACAAATTAAAAAAACAACTTAGAGGCGATCGCAAATCCAATGGTAACTTTTCTGATGCCTAATACTTTCTCCAAAGGCGATCAAAATGAACGCAAAACCGGTTCACTAATTTGGTGTCATTGGTGACGATGAAATTTTCTTCGTTTCGAAAAGCCGCGCTACGCGTCCAGTTGTAACTCCCCGTTAAAAGTCGCTGGCCGTCAAACAAAGCGTATTTATGATGCATGTGATCAGGGTCTTTATCTGTTCGCACCGGGACCCCCATTTCTTTGAGGTGAGAAACATCGGAACCGAGATCCTCCGCCTTCTCATCGTCTGTAATGATTCGAATAGCAACCTTGCGTCGATGTGCATCAAGAATCGCGGAAGCAATTCGATCGTCAGTGATTGTGAATACGCAAATATCAATCGACTTACGGGCGAGCATTAGCAACGAAACTAATTTTGCGACACAGTTGTCTTCGGGGCTAAAGAACGCCTCGGACTGCACTTCGGACGACGTAGGCTCCAGCACCAACAGCTTGACGACCGCCTCGAGCCATTTCGTTATTTCAACTGCTTGTGGGCTAGTCAACTCTCCTCGCGCCAACTCAAAGGCCTCGTGACGTAGACTATCTCGCTCAGATTGAGAGCGACCGTCGACTCTTTCTTTTAATGCTCGCTTCTCACCTCGCGTCATTCGGTAATCTTCGAGTGTGGCTCTCAAATTGGCCACGAGTTGCTGTTTATCCATTGCTGATTTCCCTAAAAGCATCGAAGTGAGCGGTTGAGACGTTGATTATTTTTTTTGATACCACGCCGGCGTGCCAAACCAGTCATGCATTTCTTTTTCGAATGGAGCAACAACCGAGGCCGGTTCCGGAAAATTGCCGCGGTCATTTGTTTCAACAATCCACAAATCCAATGCCTGTCGCATTTGCAATAACGCGGCCTGATGTTCCGGCAAATCAGATTCAGCTAAATTATTGATCTCGTGGGGATCATTCCAGGTATCAAACAATTGTTCCGGTGCAACGGTGGGAGCCATTAAATCAGCCGGTGGCCCCGACAATTTCCCCTCGGCCATTAACTTTCTCATCAATGGCTTGATCGGAAAACACTTTTCCTTATAGCGATTGAGCGATGTAAAATGTCGATCGGGATAGTAATTTTTTATATAGTGGTATCGCTCTCCACGGACGCTCCGAATTCGGTTGACAGTCTCATCGATCCGATCCCTCGCCGAGAACGCATATTTCCGTGGCGGCGGTAATTCCGTTCCCATGAATTTCCGCCCCTGCATTCCCAGTGGCGGAGCAACTCCAGCAAATCCCAGCGTCGTAGGCGTCAAATCGATCAAGCTAATCACTTGTTCATTTACCGTTCCCGCTCGATAGCCGTTTGGCTTTGGAAAATCTTCCGGCCAGTGAATAATCATCGGAACATGCAATCCTGTATCGTAACACCAGTGGATTCCTCGTGGTTCAATTCTGCCGTTATCACCGAAAAACATAACGATTGTATTATCCGAGAGTCCGTCTTTTTTTAGCTGGTCAAGTATCTTGCCAACCGAACGATCCATTCCCGAAATTGAGTTGAGGTAGCGAGCCCATTCCTTTTTCACAACGGGATGATCTGGATAATAGGGTGGGGGTGTAACATTTTCTTCGGTTGCAATTTTCTCATGCGTTTTCTCTCCCTTCCATTCTACGCGAGGCTGGCGCCATGTTTGTCGATCGTAAATGTCATACTCGGCTTCCAGCGTATTCACTTGTGCAAAAAAAGGTTGATTCAATTTCAAATCTTCCCACCGGTTCGAATCATACAGCTTTCCTTCTTCGACAAAATTCAAATCCAGTTTCCCCGAACCGACAACTTCGTCTCCAATCGTTTTGATATTCGCTGTAAAATAACCAACATCGCTTAGGCGGTGTGACAGAGGCCTCACCCCTTGCGGCAAGCGGTATCCATCTGTTCGATGAGAACGCATATTGTGCATGTCCGTCGTCGTCTGATACATCCCCACAAAAAACGCGCTCCGGCTTGGAGCACACACGGGGGAAGTTGAAAATACCCGAGTGTACATCACACCCTTGCTTGCCAATTTATCGAGGTTCGGAGTCCGGACATTTCTGGCCCCATAACAGCCTAAATCGAGCTTTAAATTCTCTCCCACGATCCAAAGAATGTTTGGTTGAGCCCGCGCTTTTACCGACTCATCTGCCAACAAACTCGACCGACTACCATGAACGATCGTTAAAGCGATTACACCGCAAAGAAAAAAACGAATCATAAAGCCCTATCCTTTTTTCAGAAAACAGCGATTCCTACACCGACTTGAAGATCGACGCCCCCTCGCCCGCGTCCCAGACCTCGACATCGCTAAGAAACCCACACAACAGGTAACCCAAAGATCAAAGATTACTATAACGGGTAGTGCAACAACAAACAGCAAACTTCGCCGTTTTTTGGCCGCACTGGATCCGACGAAACAGTCTGATAACAGAAGGGGCTAAATCGGAATGCTTATTGCCAACAGCAAGCTCCAACAATCTGGTGGGCAGGTCACAATATTTGACACTGCGATTGGCAATTCGACGCGTTCCAATCTCAATAGAACATTTCCTTGCCCTCTACTGTTGCTAGAGGCCCAGTTCCCTATCATTAAAAATTGTCGGAATGGCCTCTGACACCCGACCAGCATTCGACCGCAATCCACTCTGCCCTGCCAACTCGCCCCGCGATTTGACAAGGGTTACGGCTCCATCCAATATAGCTCTTCCAGCTCGACTCTATAAAACTCCCAAAGACCCTGTAATGACAGACGAAGCCAAAGCAAATCAATTTGTTGAAGAAGTATTTCCAGCAGAACTTGAGGAGGTGAGACGTCGAAGATCCACCGTTGGCGATCCGCGAGAGTTACCGACTGATGCTGCTAAATCCGGCCCCAGCGTTGATAACGACTTAATTGGTCTCGCTCTTTCCGGCGGTGGCATTAGGTCTGCGTCTTTCAGCCTTGGTGTGGTCCAGGGGCTCATCAAAGCTGGTTTATTTAATGCGGTGGACTATCTGTCCACGGTTTCAGGGGGCGGCTATACCGGTGCGTGCCTTTCTTCTTTGACGCACCGTGGTCAAAACGGAGAAAGACTAATCGTTGACCACGCCGGTGAAACCGAACCCGCTGCACTTAACCACTTAAGAAATGGCAGTAACTTTTTAGTGTCGGGCGGGCTTCTGAACCAGCTTCGCATGCCAGCCTTATTTATTATCGGCGTCTTTCAGACTTTACTGCTATTCGTACCGATCATTATCTTTTTCGTTTTCTTATCCGAAATATTTTTTGAACTCTCAAGCCTGACCAGTCTTGGCGTTCCGAGGTATCTCTTAGCGGTTCTTGGAATCCTACCTTTAATCGGCACCGTTTTCTTACGCCCAATCACTCACTCTCGACGACTAACTTGGCAGCAACGTAACCGAGCTGAAAAACGAGCCGGGGTTTTTCTCGTCCTGGCTGTCATTTCAATACTGACCATCCCACTTTTGGCAGGTCTCGAGTTTCTAGTGAACAGTGACGCCGAAAACGTAATTCGAAACATCAGTGAATCCGTTCAGTACCACGCTCAACTTGGAATACGAAGCACCGTTCTTTGGGGATTCTTTGCCCTCGCAATTTTGCTGGTCATTGGACTCATTCGATTTCGCACCACGGTAATTTACTGGAGTGTCGGAGCTATCGCCCCCGTTATCCTTGTCGGGTTTTATCTTATCTGCTGCGTCTATGTTATTAACTCGCCGGACGTCAACACCGCGACCAGTCAGAATTACATCGCCGCTCTCAAAGGCTATGCGAAAGTGATTGATGACCCCGAATCGACCATCGATGATGTCATTGAGAGAAAAAAGGAACTGCGTACGGTCGTCAACAGTATTTTAAAAGAGAAACAGTTCGATCCCTCGCATTACGATATCGATTTTCAATCTGTGAACCCCAGCAACGTCCAGGATTCAATTTTAAAGATTTCTCACAACCATGCGATGATTCCCCATAAAGATCTACTACCGGTCTATCGAGCACTTTCAACACGTCACCAAAGTGACCTTACCCTGGACATCACCTCGTACTGGGATGATGTTGTTTCGATTCCTGAATTGTCCATCCTCAGCCTGAGGACAGAATGGGACATCTATTTGATTGCCGCATTCCTCGCCCTGTTTAATTACCTGTTTGCCAACATCAATCACATCTCACTTCACCCGGCGTACAGAGATCGACTTAGCAAAACTTTCTTAATCCAACCTGATCCAGATAATGAAACAACCAGCGGTGATGAAAACCTAATTTCCGCCGATGCGATACGATTAAGCGAACTCTCCCAGAATGGCAGCAATGCTCCCTATCATTTGATCAATACGGCATTAAACCTCCAAGGCAGTTCCGACCCCCAATTAAGGCAACGCAAAACGGTTCCCTTTTTACTTTCCAAGCGATTCTGTGGAAGCAACTACACTGGATTTTGCGACACAAAATCGATGGAAGAATTTGATCGCAACCTCGACCTTGGAACCGCCATGGCGATTTCCGCTGCAGCAGCAGGTCCGATGATGGGCGCAAAAACGGTTCGCTCTCTTTCGTTTATCATGGCGCTTTTGAACTTTCGTTTAAATTACTGGCTGCCCCACCCCGGCAGGACGCATCGCAAAACAATCACCCAGTGGCTTTTCCGGCGAAACCCCGGTTTGCTCTCTCTAATGACTGAAGCAAGTGGAGCCGTCAGCGATCGAGGAAAATTCGTCAACTGCTCGGACGGTGGTCACATCGAAAACCTGGGGGTTTACGAATTGCTTCAGCGTCGCTGCAAAACAATCATCTGCGTGGATGGCAGTGCTGATCCTAATTTTGAGTTCTTCGACCTGACCACTATTCAGAGATACGCCCAGATCGACATGGATACGAAAATCAACATTGATGTAACGGACCTTCTCCCCAACAAGGATGGCATCTCAAAACAACACTTTGCAGTCGGTGAAATCAAATACCATGACGGCACGACAGGGGTCTTTATTTATATAAAGCTCTCGTACTCAGGGGATGAATCCGAGTACGTAAAGTTTTACAAACGGAAGGTCACCAGCTTCCCACACGAATCTACGAGCGATCAATTCTTCAATGAAACTAAATTTGAAGTCTACCGCTCTCTTGGAGAACACATCACCGAGGATCTGTTCCAGCAACCAGAAATTCGCGACAGATTCCCCGCTTAAACGAATCTCATTTTCTCCAATCCTTGGCAACTGATAACAACTGGCTATACCAATGCTTTTATCCCAAACTAATGGGTCACCCCCGCCTGTACTTTGGTTTTTGATTTTCATTTCGATCACTTTCATCCTTACTGTATTGAACGCAATTTTTCTTAACAAACGGGATAAGGTACGAAGGCAAGGCCTCCAGGAAATCGCCAAAAAGATGGGACTGAATTTTTCCCAAAAGGGAAGTCCACTGCTTTACAATCAATTCAACCATTTTCACGTCCCATTCCGGAGGCCACTCCATGGCTTTTGGATCAGCAACCTCATTGAAGGCAATACTGGAAAAATTCATATTTCAATTTTCGATGTCCGCAGAAGCGGAAAACACGGCAGGCAAAATGCGTATTTATTATTGCGATCGAAAGCTCTCGTGTGCCCGGAGTTTCGCATTGCGCCAGAATCGTTATTCCATAAACTTGACCATCTTAACAGTTTTGGCTGGCATGACATCGACTTTAATAAATATCCGGAGTTCTCCGATCGCTTTTTAGTGACCTCGTCAGACGAGGAGCATTTCCGAAAATTCTTTAACGTGGAAGCAATCCCGTTCTTTTTGTCACACCCGCACATGCGATTAGAGGCCCAATCAAACGCTTTCCTCTTTACCCTTCCAGCTCTCTTCTTAACGGCCGACACTGTCGAAAAACACATAGCCGAAGCGATTGAACTTTATAATTTATTGATGGTGCCTAAGCAGACATCCAAATAAAACCTCCACCAAGTCAGCCACTTAATACCTGATTGCAAACCTCCAACGCCCCTTTTACAGCATGATTTATCATTAGTTTTAGTTGCTGTTCGGTCATCAATAAATGACAGGTTTTCGTAAATCCTCATGTACCTTTTACCCGGAATGAGCCATTCACTCGTAGCCTGATTATGGTAAACCGAGCTCGGAAACGTGACGCTGGCCGCTGACGCTACATTTGCGGCTCGGCCAAGCTGATCGAGGTTCGAAATCTTGGTCGTCACGTTCGCCGTTTTCGCAAGTGACAATATTGATCGTTTTTTAAGGACGTTCCGGTAGCTCCAGTGAGAACCGGCAAACTGGAGGATAAGCGAATGGCTAGCAGGTTGATTCGAAATCAATAAAGTGAACTTCTAGATCCGTTCTGGATCACAATTCCCAAGCAGATTAAGCGTATAAGTAACCGCTATTTATACGCGATGCCATATCTGACATAGAGCTTATTTATCATGCATGTTTTTTGCATGTTTTTTTTGAAGCAGGATTATGAAGGACTTTTGGGCGATATTGCTGTTTTGGTTTTTGTTTGAAACTGATGAAGAGGTTATTAAGCCATTAGAAGCTCTACGTGCCGATTTAACAGCTTTAGAATTAGAGTTTGATAACTTGGATTGCTGCGATTTTTGACGTTCCGCCGCCACGCTCGCAGCTCTATCAGGTTAGTTTAGGGAGTACAGTTTTATCTTCTTTCTACATTGTGTTTTCCGAGTCTATCTGACCGTAAAAGGCACACGCCTAGCCCCTCAAAACCACCCCAAACCCATGCAAAGGTGTTAGTAGGGGGTGTTAGTAAATTCTTGAATAGTCGGATTTAGGTACATCTCTTTCCCAATCGAAAAACACATTCAACTATTGGCGTTTTATATTTTGGGTTTTGAAACTACGCTAACTGGCTTGCCCCATCGCTGGACTAAATCAACCGGCACGCTTTCTATTAGAACGAATAGTCATCTGCTTGCGCGAAGCGTTTCTGACTCAATTGCCATTAGCTGAGGGTAAAACGATCACTGTTTTCTATCGAGATTGAACTTGCGAGCAACACTTGAAGTTTTCGCGTTTCCCCTGAAATCATGGGGTTTCTTTCATGTTGTTCCAAACGTTCCAACCCCGGCTTATAACTTCTATATGTACCCGCGTAAGAGATTAACCGTAAGGCTTGGAACCTATGGAACAAAATCGTTATTCTGGGAGGCCGATTCCCCGCTTAAACGAATCTCATTTTCTCCCATCACCTGACGAATTTAACTGAGAACCCTATGCTACTCTTTCAAATTAACGACGATTCTGTGATTCTTCTTCTGATCATTTGCAGCCTGTTGGGCGCATTGATGTTATTTTACATGAGCAGTCAGAGGGAACTGGATCAGGCACGAACGGAAGGACTCGCGGAATACGCCAAAAAGATGGGACTAAAATTTTCCTACCGAGGAAATCAAAGGCTACGCAACCGCCTCGCCCAATTTTCCTTCATGTCCAGATTTCGCTCATCGATCACTAACCTCATTGAAGGCAATACTGGAAAAATCCATATTGCAATTTTCAATGTTCGTTACAAAAGCGGGAAATACACCAAGTATCGTGCATTTTTATTATTGCGTTCAAAAGCTCTAGTGTGTCCAGAATTCCGCATTGAGCCAGAATCTTTCCTCGATAAACTGGATGCCATCGGGATTGGCTGGCGAGATATCGACTTCAATAAATATCCGGAATTCTCAGGTAACTTTTTGGTGAGCTCGCCGGACGAAGAGCATTTCCGAAAATTCTTTAACGTGGACGCAATCCCGTTCTTTTTGTCACACCCAAATTTATGCGTAGAGAAAAAACTAAATGCCCTCCTCTTTCATCTGCCGGTGGAGTGCATATCGGCTGAAGATGTCGAAAAATACATATCCGCAGGTATTGAGCTTTATAATTTATTGATTGAACCAGAACAGCCTTCCCACTAAAACCTCGACCAAGTCAGCCACCTAACAGTTCCTTACCCACCTTCACACCCATTTTCATCTCGCGCAACCTCGGGCTAACTTATGGAACCAGTGCGAAGGCACGGGGGGTCGTGGTTAGGATTCTGGTGGGATTGGCCATCAGCTATTCCCAGTAATTTCCAAGGCGTTCCCTTCGGTCGAGGATACACCGCAACAACCGGCTGACCCCAATCCAACGTTTACTTGTCATCATCCAGGTCGAACAACCAACGCCGCACATGATCGGTCACGGCCTCAAGCCTAGCGTCGCTAATCTTACCGCGGTAATTGTCACTGATTGAGTTCCTGCTGTGCCCCATGATCACTTGAGTGGCAACTAAGTCCACATTTTCATCAGCGATTGTTTGGAACGTGTGCCGCAACGAGTAGAAGCTAAGGTTCTGCCGCTTCACCTTCGCCTTGACGGCCAGTTCAGTAAAGATGCGTGATATCTGATCAGTCTTACTTTTCGGGATGTAGTCACCTCCCTGACGGCCATGGAACACCAGGCCATCGTCATACCGCTTTAACTTCTCCATCGCCTTAAGAGTTTCCGGCCACAATTTGAATCGCTTTGGCTTGCTCGTTTTGTTACGTGAAGAATTGACCCAACCGTCCTTAATGTCAGCCCATCGCAACAAGGCCGAATCCATATTGCCAGACCCGCTATTAATGGCAAAGAGTATGAGGGCATTCCACGTATCGTTAGAGACCGCGATTACTGCCTTAATTTCTTCACGCGTCGCCTGCCTTGGCAATCTCTTCGCACGCTGTTTTTGAACGGCTTTTTGCGTCGGCATCCCAAACGTAGATTTCGTCCACGGAACACGATCCAATAATCCTTCATCTACAGCAAAATTGAAAAACACTTTCGTAACTCGAATGTAGGTGCGAAGGCTCTCAAGTGACAAGTTGCCCTTGGCTTGCTTTACCGTCTTTCCGTTTCGCTTCTGAGGCTTTGTTTTTGCCATGTGAGCTTTGAGTGATTCAAAATCTTTTGGCCGAAGATCAGCGATCAGCTTGTCCCTACCAAAGAATTTCGTGATCAACTTGCCATGCTGCAGATAGCCTCGAAATGTCGCAGGCGACAATTCACCAGTCTGAACTTGCCGGTCTTTACCAGAGAGGAATAAATCGCAAAGCTGTTTGACGGTAACAGAGTCACCTTCCAATGCCGCGGACGCTTTCAGGTCGATTTCTAGCTGGTCGGTCTTGGCCAACCACTGATTGAGAACACCGTCCGGTTTCGCCCCCAAATAAAGCGTGTGACCTTTATACTTTTTGCGGTACTGGCCGGTTGGCGGATGGATTCCAAATTGCAGTTTGCCGCCTCGATAATCTACCGTTAATTTGGTACACTTCGTCTTCGCCAAAATGGGGTAAGCTCCCGTTGCGGCCTGCCAGCTTTGAGGTGAGAGTCATAGCTGGCATTTTTGCCAAGGTGTTAGCAGCAGGTGTTAGTAGCAAAAAAACTAACTACCCAATAACTACATCTTATACGGTTTTTACCGAACGGCAATGGAGGATAAGCGAATGGCTAGCAGGTTGATTCGAAATCAATTGCCCGCAAGGGTTGCGGGTTCGACCCCCGTGTCCTCCGCTACAGGCACCGCCGTGACAGGCGGTGCCTTTTTTTGTCTCTGCACGCCAGAAGGTAAATCTTTGCAAGGACTTACGTCAATCTTGCTTTCGCCTTTTGGGTGACAACCGGTGTCTCCTGACGACTCGGATTGCCCCTCAGAGACGCCTGATTTGCTGCGGATATGCTGCGTATATGCTGCGACTTGCTGCGTATATGCTGCGACTTTTCGGTTGCGGGCACGCGGGTTTGCCAACTCGGATCCGTCGGTAAATTCTCAATCGCCTTTGCCTGATCCTTCAACCCGATGTGAGTGTACCGCATCGTCATCCGCACATCCTTATGGCGGGCCAACTCTTTGGCTTCGACCAGACTTGACCTGCCCCCCCGAGAACGAGTCCACAACAGAACTTAGGATTTTGTTAGGATTTGGATTCAATCAGGGAGAAACGCAATGGGACGAAAACGTCATACAGCCGAGCAGGTCATATCGAAACTTCGAATCGCCGAAATCGAACGACGAGTTATTTTTCGAACTTGCGTTTCGCTCAAACCGTTGTGCCGTCTCCTAATCATCACTCTGATCGCCAGGCGTTTAACATCCCACTTCCAGAGCCCCGGCAGCGTTTCGTCAAAATCGTTCAGGTCAAATACGAGGTTTCGTTCCGGAGGCGGCGGGGATCGAACCCGAGTTGCGAAATTTGCAACCAACTGTCGTGTAATGGTTTAGAGAAAACCGAAAATGTTGCCAGTTGACTCTTTATTGTTGGAGTTGGTTATACGCTGGCCGGGCTTAGAAGACACCACTCGTGAAGCGATTGCCGCTCTCGTCTGCAATGATTGAATCAGAAAATGTTCAAAGCAATGTGAACCGTCTTCCTAATGGAATTACAATCTATTTACTTCGCAGCTTCGTGCAATTTTGCAGCAGAACGATTTACGATTTTCAAAACGTCGGTCCATTGTGTGCGAAGCTTTTCCATGGGATCAATGAAGCCGTTCTCGTTTCGGGGAGCATCGCCTCGTTCGGATTCATCCCATTGCTCGATGTAGCCGCAATGATGCCAGCCGATGTAGTAAGGCGTTGCCATCATGCCTCGAAGCATTTCTTCATACTTTAATGCGACGTCTTCGACTGAGGTTGCACCCGTTCGAAATCCTTTCACGCCCCACTCTTGTTGATTCGGGCCAGCGAGACCAAAGCAACCGTCTCCGTTGAAGATCGGTTTGCCTGTCGCTTTGTAAATCTTGTCGCTCAGCTTCATATCTTTTTCCCATGGACCGTAAGCTTGAACGCAGACCACGTCGACATGTTTCTTAATTGATGGCAACATAAAATCGTAGTGCCACATCACCATATTTTTGTCACCAAGAATCAAATGATTCGGGTCGTGTTTACGAATCAGCGTCGCATGAAGTGAGTACCATTGCTCCGCGATGATCGGCATGAACGTCAACATATCTTCTTTGGCGGCGGCAGCGTCGGTGGATTTTGTCCAATCCATCTGCCTCGCCATCTCCGCCCATGAGATTCCGTAGGTCGGGCTGATCGGCATGCCCCAAATCTTAGCCGCCGCTTCCGCGTTTGGGTAACGCTCCTGCAGATGTTTGAGCCATCGCAACTTCCCTGGCGACGATTCGCCGAGGGCCACGATCGCATTGATCCATGGATAAATCATCGTCGTATCGTCCCGTTCTATCTGTTCAGCGCGACCCATGATCCAACTGGGAACATCCGTGTAGAGATAGCCGATCAAGTTGCGGCTATCTTTATGAAGCTGAGCCACTTGTTTGACCCGAGTTTCAACATGGTTCTTAAAGTCAGCCGAAAACACATCAGGTCTTGGACCTCGACCACGCCGTTGCTGCCAACCAGCCAACGGAGCGGTATCGAGCGATGCGATGTAGTAAATTTGATCTTGGTATAGCTTCGGATCAATCGTTGGATGTGTGTGTTTGCCGAACGTATTGAAGCCCAGTTCGCGAGTCGTTTTGACTTGGGCGTCAATCCATTTTTTAGCGGCAGAACCTTTCGTGTTGAAGTGACCTTCTGCCCCAACCATATCGCTGCCGTACTTTTTCAGCGTTAACGCTTTGTTGTACGGAGCCAGCCACAAATGCGGTTCGATGTGATTGACGCCAACGCTGACAAACTTGTCACCGTCAGCGTTGATGAACCACCACACGCCGTCAATCTGTTTGACATTAATGAAGCCAGTTGCTTCTTGGGCTCGCGCCGTGGTCGCGAAAAACCCGAAGAGCAAAATCAATGTCATGAAACTCGCCAAGAGGCTCCGAACATTCAAGCCTCGGCAGGTCGTTTCCAATGGTAGTCTTCTCATTGCAATTTCCAATTTTATGATTCGTCAGATTCTGATTTGCGCACGCTGGATCGAGTGGGCGATCCGATACAACTATTTGCGATTGCGGCGAACGCCATGTTCTTTCCATTTCCCAAACAACTCTGTGTGTAGCTTTTTCAGCTCTTCAGGCGAAGCTGGATTGGTTGCGTGCTCGTAGACCGAACCATTCACTTTCGTCACGGCTTCAATCAGTTTCTCTCGAGGCTTACCGTCTAGCGAGTAGAAGCCGTTTTGGTTATTCTTCGCCAGAGTGTTTCCGCCCTGGTCGTACATGCACGCGCAATACGTCACGCCCAATACCTGCGGATCTCTGAAGTGCCGCATCAGATTGGCTTCGTAAACCTCGCCACGGGCGTCGTGGGAAACTAACCCTGCGTGCAGGCTGCCCGTTTTTCCCGGATAGTGAAACCCAAAGTACTCATCGGAAAAAATAATTGGCAGATTGGTCGCACCCGCAATAGCGTTGACCGAGATGAACTCGTTAACGTGCTGCGGCGCGATCATGTCTACGAAGGGTGCTGCTTCCTTCCAAGAATCCAACGACAAAGCCCATTCCTTGATGAACGAGCCGAGAATCAAATGGTTCTTGTCCCAACGCCGAATTGATTCGTGGCCAAGCCGATAAAGTGAAACACACATGTGAGACACAATGGCTTCGAAATCGGCGAGCTTCTGTTTGTCCAACGACTCGCCGACGCGAGCATAGTTGCGACGTTCGTATTCCTTTTCGTAAGTTAGTGCGAAAGTCGATTTCAGTTCAGCCATATCCTTCAACGTCGTTCCGTAGACCGCGTTGAATCTTGCCACATCATTGTCGTAGCGTTGGATTAGCACGTTGGACAACACGTTTCGACCGGGACTTCCGGCTGGCAGCGAGAAATGATGGTTGACCCACTCGTCCGATTTATTGAACGCGCCAAATCCGTAGTAGTACCCCATGCACAACGGATCGTCTTTGTATTTTCCGCAGACTTCGGCAGCTCGCGTCTTAATCATCTGCGAGTAGTCGGGATGAAAAATATCCGGCAACGTTTCACCTTCAACAAACTCCCAAGGGTGCTTAATCAAGATCACGCCAACCGCGAATGGAAAATTGGCATCGCGGAACAGCTTCTCAGCCTTTGGTACGTCAACGAAGCCATTCAAGTTTCGCTCTGGACTAGTGGCGCTTCCGAGCGCACAGTTGAACCCCATTGCCTTAGCCTTCTCAAACGAACCTTTCAACCAAGCATCCGAGTCGCCGCCGTATACATTCTGGCAAGCAACATTGCTTTCACCGGAAAACGTGTGACTCAACGCAACGGCAAAAAAAGCATTTCCGTCGGGCGTGATGAACCAATTGCGTCCATCGATCTTTTCAATATGAAAGAAGCCGGTTGCTTTGCCTTTGATGGCCGTCGTGCCGCCGTATTTGTCAAGTTCTTGGGCAAGCAACGTGCTTGTGAACAGCACGAGGCCAGCCAACAACGTGCCGAAGACTGAAGAGGGGATGGTCTGCATGAAAAACTCCGTAAATGAATGGCATCAGTGTTCGAGGCAAAGTCTTGGTCAATTGCTCACCAAGGTAATGTCCTGCATTACCGAAATGTAAACGTGTGATTCTGGAATAATAGGAATCGCGGCCGATCTGTTTTGCTGCAAGGCGCTTACTGGTTCTATTCTGGGCGAGACAACTTCAATCGCGTGATCGAGTACGGAGCCAACGTTAGCGGCTGATTCTTGATATTCAATTCGACTCGCTCGCAACGTTTAGTATTTTGCATCGCCTCAGCCAAAGCCATGTCACTTCGATGAGATAGCTGAATTGCCTGAAAGCAACGCATGTCAGCATTCAAAAAAACTAAAAACCAGATTTTAGCAATTTCGGAATACAGCTTGCCCGGGAAACTGACGTTTGACCAATACCGGGACTCGAATTACTCTGCGAACGAAATCTTCATTCGTTCGACGATTGGCTTTGATTTGTTGTCGGTGGAATCGGTCAGGCGCATTTGGACTTGAAATCCGTAGCCCGCCGGCAAGTTCGAAAGATCTAATTCGGCAGGTGTTCTCGCAATTTGCTTCGAAAAACCTTTAATGTAGTCGTAGCTTTCTTTGATCTCCGTCCAGTCGGTCCATTGGTCGATTTTCTTGTCATTGTCGAGGTCGACTCCGACGCGGGCTTCGACTGTTTCCACCCACGGACCGGGGCTGACATAGTCGGTCTTTTGTTGGGTCGCCAGATAGAACTTTCCCTCAGCAAAGGCGATGTCTGGATCTGGGTGGCCTTTGCCAATGTGATCACACCACTTAAATGGCTGATCAATCGATTGCGATGTAAACCATCCCACGCTCATCTGGTGACCGCCGACCGGATCGTAGTCGCCGAAGAGGTAGTACTGGCCGCCGATGCAGATCGCCGCCCAATCACCATAGGCTTCCTGTTCGGGTTTGTGAATATTGTATTGGGCCACATTGGTTTTATAGTTTTTTGGATCTTCCTTCGCCCAATGCGGGTGCTTGTAGGTTCCGATCTCGCCGGTTGGCTTGGTTCGATTATCAACGGCGGGTTGACGGAATTTGAATCCATTAATCCCATTTGGGCTTACCGCATGTCCGGCCAGCGGCGAATCCCATGAACGCTTGTTCGCACTGATTGGACTCCAATCCTCAATAATGACATGCATGTTGCCATTGAGATCGCGAATGAAACCAGCATCAGATCCGTGGGAAGGATCTTTAACAGCGATCCCCATATTCTTTCCAGGTTCACCGTCAAAAAGATCCTCATCAACGTAAACGTGTGGATCCTGATCATTCGGAAAGTCGTAGTAGATCAGTGCCTTGCCGTTGACCCACTCTGCACTGGTGACCCACTTCGAGAATCCTTCTGTGACCGGTCCGTGATGGACCCAGTTTTTCATGTCACGACTTTGCCAAGCATGGTATCCGCCCTTCCCCGCCTTCAGGCCACCTGGAGCGTCAAACTGGTTCGCATAAACTGTTGTCAGTAAAGGCATGTCGAATCCATCGAGCGTTGCCGCCTCTGGTTTAAAAGGCGGAACGGGCTGGGATTTTCGCCCCTTCTTTCGAGTAGGTACTTTCCGGTAACGTCCAAACATCCAATAATTATCGGGGCCCACAGTTAGGAGTACAGGAGCATCGGCTAAATTGAGAGGGCCGAGGTTTTCAATCGGATTCCAGTTTTGCCAGATTGCTGACTGATTCACAACAAGCGATTTGGCAGAACGTTTCACATCCGACGTATGAATTTTTGTGGTGATCAGCGCTTTCTTTGCTTTTGGTGAAACCGAGCCATCAGCAACCGCGGCTCCCTCAGCGGATTGAATATTCTGCTTCCAGTCTGCCGCACTGTCGATCGTCCAGTCATCGGCTTGAAGCGGTGCGCCAACCAACAGGGCGGCGACCAAAAGAAGTGCTAAACTTTTCATGGTGCTATTGATCTCTCGAATCATTATCTGGTGTTTTTTCATAGATCTCATCCTATCACTATTCAACGTGATCAGCCAATAACTGCACGATGTGGCTGTTCATCGAGCGTTCTAATTAATATTCCAAGGAATAACTATTTCACGGGGATTGCACAAAAGACCAATCGGCATGTAACGAACCAAGGATCATCCGAACGTCTCGCTGATTTCACGCCACCGCAATTCCGCTACAATCATTAATTCAACAGGCATTCATTCTTTCATTGCGTTTGACCATTGATTTGAGAAACCCCATGTACCCAAACACATTTCCCTTTACTTTGCTCGTCACACTCAGTTGCCTTTTCCTTCACGATTCAACCGCGGCAATGCAAACGCCGCCTCCCAAGAGACCAAACATTATCTTGATCATGGCCGACGACATGGGCTATTCGGATATCGGATGCTATGGGAGTGAAATTAAAACACCAGTACTCGATCAGTTAGCAGATTCTGGCTTGCGGCTGACTCAGTTTTACAACACATCCCGCTGCTGCCCGACCCGTGCTGCACTTCTGACAGGGCTTTACTCTCATCAAGCCGGCATTGGATTGATGACAGGCGACCGTGGCTACGACGCCTACCGAGGTGACCTCAATCGCCAATGTGTGACACTTGCCGAGGCCCTCGGCAAGGACTATCAGAATTACATGTCCGGAAAATGGCACGTGACCCGACACGTTAACCCGCAAGGACCCAATTTCAATTGGCCTCTTCAACGTGGATTCGATCGGTTCTATGGAACCATTATTGGTGCCGGCAGTTTCTATGACCCGGCTACTCTGTGCCGAGGAAACCAATTCATTACACCCGAGAATGACCCTGAATATCAAGTTGAAAATTTCTACTATACCGATGCAATTAACGACAATGCTATTCAATTTTTAAAAGACCACGAAGCTGATTCCAAAGACGATCCATTTTTCATGTATGTGTCCTACACCTCGGCTCACTGGCCCATGCATGCTCCGGAAGAAGACATCAAAAAATACGACGGGGTTTACGACAAAGGATTCGAGGATATCCGTCTGAAACGCTATCAAAAAGCGAACGAACTTGGAGTCCTCGACTCATCCTGGCCAATGTCACCGGCAGCGCGGGATTGGAGCAAAAACAAGAATCAGGAATGGGACATTCGTTGCATGGAAGTCTATGCGGCGATGGTCGATCGCATGGATCAGGGAATTGGACGAATTGTCAAACAGTTGAAAAACCAAAAAACATACGACAACACTTTGATCATTTACCTTCAGGATAATGGAGGCTGCGCCGAAGGCTTCGGTCGAGCATCCAATGCTGAAAAAATTGCCGGCAAATCATTTCCGCCACTTGGGAAAGACGGACTACAAACTAAAATCTGGACACCCATGCAAACCCGTGACGGACGTCCCGTGAGAACTGGCCCCGAAACGATGCCCGGGGGCGAAGATACATTTGTAGGTTATGGACAAGGTTGGGCCAACGTCTCCAATACACCGTTTCGAGGATACAAACATGACGGCTTTGAAGGCGGCATCAGTTCTCCCTTAATCATCCACTGGCCTGACGGCATTGCCGCAGCTCAGCAAGGAGCCATTGTCGACACGCCTGCTCATTTAATTGACATCATGCCAACGCTACTCAATGTCGCCGGGATAAAATACCCAACGACTTATCACACAGACATCGAACCGAACACAGAACATAAAATCAAGCCCGTAGAAGGAATCAGCCTTGTTCCTCTATTTACGGGAAGACCAATCAAACGCTCAACACCGCTTGGATTTGAACACCACGGAAATCTGGCACTGCGAGACGGGCGCTGGAAAATTGTTTCAGCCTATCGAAACAACCAACCTACCCAGTGGCATCTCTACGACATGCAAACCGACCGAACGGAACTCAATGATCTGGCGAAAGAAAACCCTGAGAAATTGGCGGAAATGGTCGCCCAGTGGCAAGCCTGGGCCGACCGAGTAGGTGTCCAAAAGTGGCCATTTAAGAACAAAAAATAACCCACTTACTGTTTCGTCACTTTGCAATTTGACAAAACAATTTCTAGTTTTCACTTCCAAACGAGATTCCTAATAACTTTAGAAACTCTCGCATCCAGGCAGGATGGGCCGGCCACGCTGGAGCAGTGACGAGATTCCCCTCGACGTGAGCATTATCAAACGTCTCATTCGGACCAACCAATGTCCCCGAGGCGGAAGTGACATCCGGCCCAACTGCTGGGTAGGCACAACATTCCCGCCCAGCCAACACGTTTGCAGTCGCCAGAATTTGGGGGCCGTGACAGACCGCGGCAACCGGCAAATTCCGCTCGAAAAACTGACCAACGATTTCCAGCACGCGTTCATTTAAACGCAAGTATTCCGGTGAGCGGCCACCGGGAATCACCAAACCGTCATATTCATTGACATCAACTTCTTCGAAATCAAAATTGATTCCAAAATTGTGACCGCGTTTTTCGCTGTAAGTCTGGTCGCCCTCGAAATCGTGAATTGCTGTCGCAACCGTTTCACCCGCTGTTTTCCCAGGACAGACAGTATCGACCCGATATCCCACCATTAACAAAATTTGATAGGGCACCATGGCCTCGTAATCCTCAACATAATCTCCGACCAACATCAAAATTCGCTTGGGATTCATCGTCAAAATCTTTCTCTCTAAAGTTGTTAGCACAGGTCGCATTCGGTCCGAACACCCGCTTTGATGGAGGCGATCTTTCATCACCGCCTACTCAAAATCCTCCCAAAGGCAAGAAGGAATTAGATACCGCGTTCGGAGCGATTTCTATTGTGCCGGTTAATCCAGGTCTTCGAAACAGCTGTTTGGATCGCTGATTTAAATAATTCGTCTCGATTTGAGGCAGCGGTCTCAATTTGATTCAGTTTCCATTCTCTTTGCGTTTGAAAGACGCGAAAAAGGGTTGTTTTTGAACTGGCACACAACTTGCTTAACCTATTTCACCACTTATCTCTTCCACTTTTTTTTGGAGTCAAACTATGTCACGCTATCTCATGCGACTAAAAATTTCTACGGCCCTTTTCATGCTTATTCTGGGGCTTGGAATTCCCATTCCCACCATGGGCTGCCCCCAGCCCGTGACCGTGCGAAAAAAACCTGGGCTAATTAACCTTTACTACGCCGAGCTAGGACGTAGCCATTGCGACCATCTCACCGTTGCGGTTCTTCAGGGCAGCAAAGAGGGCCACGTTATTGACATGTTCCCGCCTGGCCGCACAAAAAACATGCCCAAAGAGGGCCACGTTGTTAGCTTGTTCCCGCCGACGAATGACGGTACTCGGAAAAACAATGATCCAGTCCCGGGAATCGACATCATCGTTGAAAGGGATACCGAAGAAGATCCTGGTCTCTCAGATGCCTCCAGCATCATTAGCGAAAGCACATCCAAAGCGGATGTCAAGCAATGCGAGGACTGCGGTGCAACTTGTACCGAACCATGTCGCTGCAACCCAACCGGCATCGAGCTGATCTTTGGCAAAAATGACGATCAAGCAGGAATGATGCAGGCGTCGGCAGACTTCACCTATCTCACTTTTCAAACGTCTTACGGAATGCGGTCAGTCACCTTGATTTCTATGGGGCCCGATTCCAAACTGACGTTGGTGATCGCGAAAGGGTGGGGCGGACATTCGAGTGACTGCGATGATCGCAAAACAAATGTTAATCCCGGGAAAATCGTTAATTCCGAGGGAAACGAATCGCTTGATCCCAACCCACTTGCCGCAGTTGGAACTATGCACAATGAGGCACTCGACTACCTGACCCCCGACCTTAATCTTAATCTTTTCGAGCTGCCAAAGTTGGCTAGACAGGGCGATGACAAAGTTATCCGGAAAAAACCAGGAATGGCCAGACAGGGTGACGACATGTTCGTGCGAAAGAAACCTGGAATGGCCAGACAGGGTGACGACATGTTCGTGCGAAAGAAACCTGGAATGGCC